>Ga0206879_1155_pt1 | contig 14512 bp, 12 predicted proteins | sample Alteio_BWOrgCont_5_FD_152897 | JGI IMG/M metagenome (GOLD analysis project Ga0206879, IMG submission 152897) | Enriched cells from forest soil in Barre Woods Harvard Forest LTER site, Petersham, Massachusetts, United States -... | ecosystem: Environmental > Terrestrial > Soil > Temperate forest > O... | reverse complement strand
CTTATTCCACCATTTGTTGAGCGGGTAACTACTATAGCTCCCGAATCGCTGGTTTTTAAACCGGAATCGAAATTTATTGGGAAGATCTTTGTATTTGATGAACGCCTTACGGAGCGTGTTACAGCAGATGTATTAAGCAAATGCCATACTTGCGGAATAGTAACCGAAAGGCAGATAAATTGTATGAACGACCCTTGTCATACAATATACATACAGTGCGAAGAGTGTGCAGAGAAAAGAAAAGGTTGTTGCAGTGATAAGTGCCTGGAAGAATATACCAGGACTGCCGCGGCCCGCTAATTATAATTCATGGAAAAACGCTGGAACGTAATGGAGCAGGCCTCCGCCGATAAGGTGCGCAAGCTTAGCGAAGCCATAAAAGTTAATCCTGTTATTGGCAACCTGTTGGTGCAACGTGGTGTTGAAACCTTTGAACAGGCTAAAGATTTTTTCCGTCCTGATCTGACACAACTCCATGACCCTAATCTTATGGCCGATATGGATAAGGCGGTAAAGCGTATTACCGATGCCGCAATGAACAGGGAAAAGATTCTGGTATATGGTGATTATGATGTAGATGGTACTTCTTCTGTAGCTTTAGTTTATTCTTTCTTGAAATGGCTGGGCTTGAGTTGCGGCTTTTATATACCTGATCGTTATGGGGAAGGCTATGGGGTTTCTTTCAAAGGAATAGATTATGCTAAAGAGAATGGATATACCCTAATCATTGCATTAGACTGTGGTATAAAAGCACACGATAAAGTAACTTATGCAAAAGAAAAAGGCATTGATTTTATTATTTGCGACCACCACAAGCCAGATAAAACATTACCTGAGGCAGTCGCTGTGCTTAACCCCAAGCGTGAGGATTGCAAATACCCATATAAAGAACTTCCCGGCTGCGGTATAGGATTTAAATTGGTACAGGCATTGGCCATTAATTACGATATGCCTTTTGAGACCCTGGAACAGTACCTTGACCTTGTTGGGCTTGCAATAGCTTCTGACATAGTGCCTATCAATGGGGAAAACAGGATACTTACTTTTCATGGTTTGAGGAGAATAAACAGCGCACCCCGTGCAGGTTTTCAGGCGATAAAAGAAATTACCCAGCTTAAGAAAACCATTACCGTTAATGACCTCGTATTTGTTTTCGGGCCAAGAATTAACTCAGCAGGCAGGCTGGAATCAGGCAAAAGTGCAGTAGAATTACTTATTGCCGATAACCCTGAAAAAGCAATGCTTTCAGGAAATTCTATCCACAAAACTAATTTTGAAAGAAGGGATATTGATACTGCTACAACGCAGGAAGCCATTTCGATGATTCAGGCAGATGCGAAGCTTAAGAAGAAAAAAACAACTGTCCTTTATAACCCTGAATGGCATAAAGGGGTAATTGGTATTGTAGCATCGCGCCTAATTGAAAAATATTTCTACCGCCCAACTATAATACTTACTCTTTCCAATGGGAAAGTAACCGGCTCGGCACGTTCCGTAAAAGATTTTGATCTGTATGAAGCCATAGATTCCTGCTCACACCTATTAGAACAATTTGGCGGACATAAATATGCAGCTGGGTTAACCATGAAAGAGGAGAATCTTCCTGACTTTATTGATTTATTTGAGGAAGTGGTTAGCAAAAGCATGCCAAAAGAATTGATGTTTCCTGAAATAGACATTGATTCACCCCTCTCATTTTCTGCTATTACTCCTGCCTTTTATAACATATTGCGTCAACTTGCTCCATTTGGCCCGGGAAATATGACCCCTGTTTTCATTTCAGAGAATGTAGTATCAAGAAGGGAACCCATGGTAGTTGGCGGTAACCACCTCCGACTTTCATTAGCACAAACTGATAACCCTGATATAACCTTTAACGCTATTGGTTTTGATATGGGAGAATTTCAGAAAATAGCCTCATCCGATAAGCCTTTTAAGATATGCTATAGCCTTAGGGAAAATGAATGGAATGGGGTTAAGAGCATAGAGCTTAACTTGAAGGATCTAAAGGCATAATTCGACTTTTATTACCATGTCATTTTCGCACTTAAATTCTCAATTTTTACAATTATCTACTTAACCTATAGATTTTATATTTATTTTTGCCGCCCTGTCTTTAATTATATTTGTAGAATCTGAAGGGAAATTGACTATGCAGACGAATACTTATCATCTGGACGAACTTGAATCGGAAGCTATTTACATTTTACGTGAAGTAGCTGCCCAATTCGAGAAATCTGCTTTGCTTTTTTCGGGTGGAAAAGATTCAATTGTGGCAAGTTATTTAGCCCGTAAGGCTTTCTGGCCGGCTAAAATTCCTTTCCCTCTTCTGCACATTGACACGGGGCATAACTTCCCTGAAACAATAGTCTACCGTGATGAGTGGGTTAAGAAATTAGATGCACGCCTGATTGTGAAATATGTACAAGATTCTATTGATAAGGGCCGTGTAAAGGAAGAAACCGGCTACAATGCAAGCCGTAATCTATTGCAAACAGTAACCCTGCTTGATGCTGTTGAGGAACTGAAACTAGATGCCGCAATTGGTGGCGCAAGGCGAGACGAAGAGAAAGCAAGGGCTAAAGAAAGATTCTTTTCGCACCGTGATGAGTTTGGTCAGTGGAACCCAAAGAACCAGCGCCCTGAATTATGGGATCTGTTCAATGGCAAAAAGAATATGGGCGAGCATTTCCGTGTGTTCCCGCTCAGCAACTGGACCGAATTAGATGTTTGGCAATACATAAAAGATGAAAATATTCCTATTCCCGCTATCTATTACTCTCACCAGCGTGAATGTGTGAAAAGAGATGGGCAATTACTTGCCAAATCTGAATTTCTGAAACTTAAAGACACTGAGAAATACGAGAAGATGACCATACGTTTCCGCACTATTGGTGATATGAGTTGCACCGGGGCAGTATTATCTACCGCATCGAATATTGATGAGGTGATAGAAGAAATATCAGCATCGAGAGTTACAGAAAGAGGCACAAGAGCAGACGATAAACGTTCAGAGGCAGCAATGGAAGACAGGAAAAAAGCAGGATACTTCTAAGAATGATGAACACTGAATAAGAAATGTCGAACACTGAAATGAAATACAAAATACATTCCCCTAAACTTCGAAATTGGATATTGGATATTCAATATTCAATATTTAACAGATGAGCAATACTATTCCTGCAAATACAACAAGAGGCTTACTGCGTTTTTTTACTGCAGGCAGCGTAGATGATGGCAAAAGCACATTGATAGGAAGACTATTGTATGATACCAAATCTATTTACGAGGACCAGTACGAAGCTATAAAAGCCAGCAGCGAATTGCGTGGCGAAGAGCATGTGAATCTTGCATTGCTAACGGATGGCCTGCGTGCTGAACGCGAACAAGGCATTACCATTGATGTGGCATACCGCTATTTCTCAACTCCACGCAGAAAATTCATCATTGCAGATACCCCTGGGCATATACAGTACACCCGTAATATGGTTACAGGTTCATCAACTGCTAACCTTGCTATTATTATGGTCGATGCCCGCAATGGTATAATAGAACAGACCTGCAGGCATACGCTTATTACATCACTTATCGGCATAAAGCATATTGTAGTTTGCATAAACAAAATGGACCTTGTAGGGTTTAAAGAAGAAGTATTTGAGAAGATACGTGCCGATTTTGAAAAGTTCTCTTCGAAGTTAGAGGTGGTAGATATGCAATTCATTCCTATTGCAGCACTCAGTGGTGATAACGTAGTAGATAAGTCAACCAAAATGCCATGGTACCAGGGCAGTACATTACTCTACCTGCTTGAAAATATACATGTAGCGAGCGATGAAAATTTAATAGACTGTCGTTTCCCTGTACAATATGTTATACGTCCGCAATCTGATGAATACCATGATTACAGGGGTTATGCAGGCAAGGTAGCTGGAGGCATTTTGAAAAAAGGAGATACAATTAAGGTTTTGCCATCAGGTTTTACAACCAAAATAAAAGCTATTGATACGTTTGATGGCGAGCTGGAAGAAGCATTACCGGGTATGTCGGTGACCATTTTACTGGAAGATAATATTGACATAAGCCGTGGCGATATGCTGGTACGTGAAAATAACCAGCCTAAAGTTGAACAGGATATTGATATGATGATTTGCTGGCTGAACGAAAGGAAACTTATTGCCGGTAACAAGTATGCTTTAAAGCATACCACTCAAGATGCCCGTTGCGTTGTAAAGAATATTCATTACAAGATAAACATCAATACACTGCACCGTATTGAAGATGATAAGGAAATAAAACTGAATGATATAGGCAGGATATCTATACGCACCACGCGTCCGTTATTCTTCGACAGTTACCGCAAAAACCGCCGCACAGGCAGTGTAATTCTTATTGATGAAGCCACCAACGAAACAGTTGGGGCGGGAATGATTCTATAATTACTTCAACCCTTCCAAAGTCTTCTTAATTCCATCAAAATCAGGGTAATCGCCTGCCACTTCAAGTACCTCGGCAAAACGAATTACACCCTCTTTATCAATTACAAAAGAAGCACGTTTGGCAACACCTTTTAAGCCTGCAATCCATGTATCGTATTTGCAGCCATAGGCTGTAATGGCATCTTTATTAAAGTCGGAAAGAAGAGCGAAATTCAACTGATTTGCCTCTTTGTATTTTGCAAGGGTAAATGGCATATCTACCGAAATACCAAATACAGAAGCATTCATTCCATTGAAATAGGAAAGTTCATCGCGTGTCTGGCACATTTCTTTAGTGCAAGTGCTTGTAAATGCTGCAGGAAAGAAAAGTAGAACAACATTCTTTCCTTTGAGCGATTCAAGTTTAACCATATTCTTATCGGTGTCCGGAAGTTCAAAGTTTGGAGCTTTTTGGCCTACTGTTGCTGACATAATATTGGGGATTTATTTGTTATTCGGATGCAATGTTACGAAATAAAACAAAAGCAAATACGAAGCAAAAGGGATAGGTACTTAAGTCACAAAAGTGCTTTTTTTTATTTATTATATTTACCACTCTTAAAAATCAAAAACAATTCAATAATCTATAAATTATGGATACTAAAAATTCGAGCAGTGAAGCTAAATGTCCCTTTCATGGCGGAGCGCTGAAACAAAGTGCTGGAGGGGGAACTACAAACCGTGACTGGTGGCCAAATCAATTGAAATTAAATGTACTGCGTCAAAACTCTTCCCTGTCTAATCCCATGGATGAGAAATTCAACTACGCTAAGGAGTTTAAGAGCCTTGATTTGAAAACAGTAAAGAAAGACATCTTTAAATTAATGACCACCTCTCAAGACTGGTGGCCTGCCGATTATGGTCACTATGGCCCTTTCTTCATAAGAATGGCATGGCACAGTGCAGGTACTTACCGTATCTCTGACGGCCGTGGTGGTGCAGGTTCAGGTACACAAAGATTTGCCCCGCTCAATAGCTGGCCAGATAATGCTAACCTCGACAAAGCACGTTTACTGCTTTGGCCGGTTAAAAAGAAATATGGAAAGAAAATTTCATGGGCCGACCTGATGATACTTGCAGGGAACTGTGCGCTTGAGTCTATGGGTTTCAAAACCTTTGGTTTCGGTGGCGGGCGTGAGGATGTTTGGGAACCAGAGCAAGATGTTTATTGGGGTTCAGAAAAAGAATGGCTTGGTGACAAACGCTATACAGGTAACCGTGAATTGGAAAACCCTCTTGCCGCTGTTCAAATGGGCCTTATCTATGTGAATCCGCAAGGCCCTAATGGAAATCCTGACCCGCTTTTAGCTGCACACGACATTCGCGAAACTTTTGGCCGTATGGCTATGAATGATGAAGAAACCGTTGCGCTTATTGCAGGCGGACATACATTCGGTAAAACGCATGGCGCTGCCGATCCAAACAAATATGTGGGTCCGGAGCCAGCAGCTGCAAGCATTGAAGAGCAAGGCCTCGGCTGGAAAAATACATTGGGCAGTGGTAATGGAGATAACACCATTACAAGTGGCCTTGAAGGAGCCTGGACCACAACACCAACAAAGTGGAGCAATAATTATTTTGAGAACCTTTTCGGCTACGAATGGGAACTGACCAAGAGTCCTGCCGGAGCACATCAATGGAAGCCTAAGGGCAATGCAGGTGCCGGTTTAGTGCCTGATGCACATGATGCTTCAAAAAAGCACGCACCATTTATGCTGACGACAGATCTATCATTACGATTTGATCCTGCCTATGCGAAAATTTCAAAACGTTTTTATGAAAACCCTAAAGAGTTTGCAGATGCATTCGCTCGCGCATGGTTTAAACTTACCCACCGTGATATGGGGCCAATTGCACGTTATCTTGGTAAAGAAGTTCCAAAGGAAGTACTCATATGGCAAGACCCTATACCAGCTGCTAAACGTAAATTAAGTACTGCTGATATTGCTGCACTTAAGAAGAAGATACTTGCATCTGGACTTACTGTATCACAAATGGTATCGACTGCCTGGGCATCGGCATCTACATTCCGTGGTTCCGATAAGCGTGGTGGTGCCAACGGTGCACGTATCCGCCTGGCGCCTCAAAAAAATTGGCAAGTAAATAATCCTGCTCAATTAGCAAAAGTGCTAGATACTTTGGAGGGTATTCAAAAGAAGTTCAACACAGGCAGTAAACATGTTTCACTTGCTGATTTGATTGTACTGGCCGGATGTGTGGGTGTAGAGAAGGCAGCAAAAAATGCCGGACATAAAGTACTCGTTCCTTTCACACCGGGAAGAGCAGACGCTTTACAAGAACAAACTGATGTAGAATCATTTGCTGTGCTGGAGCCAGCTGCTGACGGATTCCGCAACTACTTTAAACCTAAACATGTTACATCGGCAGAGGAAATGTTGATTGATAAAGCGCAACTGATGACGCTGACTGCATCTGAGATGACTGTTCTCGTGGGTGGTATGCGTGTTCTTAATACGAATTTCGATAAGTCGAAGCATGGAGTATTCACCAAGCGCCCCGAGACACTTACTAATGACTTCTTTGTAAACCTCCTTGATTTAAATACTACCTGGAAGGCAACAGCTGATACTAAAGATGTATTTGAAGGAAGTGACCGTAAGACAGGCAAAGTAAAGTGGACAGGTACTCGCGCAGACCTTATCTTCGGTTCTAACTCAGAACTCAGAGCCCTTGCCGAAGTTTATGGATGTGAGGATTCTAAAGAGAAGTTTGTAAAAGACTTTGTGGCAGCCTGGAACAAGGTTATGAACCTTGACCGCTTCGATTTGGCAAAATAGATTTCATTTTATTAAATAAAAAGGTGGCTACCAAATGGGCCACCTTTTTATTTAACACTTCCTACAGAAGTAGATATTTACGAATCTTCTGTTACTGCCCCAATATATAAGCAAACATAAGCGGTGCAACAATAGTAGCATCCGATTCAATAATGAATCTTGGTGTTTTATCACTTAGCTTACCCCAGGTGATTTTCTCATTAGGCACAGCGCCGGAATATGAGCCATAACTTGTAGTAGAATCAGATATCTGGCAGAAATATGCCCAAAAAGGAGTATCGGTCCTTTCCATATCCTGGTAAAGCATAGGCACAACGCAAATAGGGAAGTCGCCTGCTATACCACCACCAATCTGGTAAAAGCCTATTCCCTGTCCTTTTGAATTCTTGGTGTACCAGTTAGCCAGCCACATCATATACTCTATTCCACTCTTCATAATACTTGGCTGTAATTCTTCCTTAATGCAATAGGAAGCAAAAATATTACCCATGGTAGAATCTTCCCAGCCCGGAACAATAATAGGCAGGTTCTTTTCTGCCGCGGCCATCATCCAGCTATTCTTAATATCTATTTCATAATTTTTTTTCATAACACCGGAAAGCAATAACTGGTACATATATTCATGAGGGAAATAACGCTTGCCCGTATCCTGTGCTTTCTTCCACAGTTTGTGAATATGCTTTTGTATCCTGCGGAATGCCTCTTCTTCAGGAATACAAGTATCAGTAACACGATTAAATCCATGTTCTAACAAATCCCATTCTTCAGCCGGTGAAAGCTGGCGGTAATTAGGTACCCTTTTATAATGGCTATGCGCCACAAGGTTCATAATATCTTCCTCAAGGTTAGCACCCGTGCAGGAGATTATTGACACCATGTCTTTACGAATCATTTCTGCTAATGATATGCCTAATTCGGCAGTGCTCATTGCACCAGCAAGAGTAATCATCATTTTACCACCCTTATCCATATGCTTTATGTATGCCTTAGAAGCATCTACCAGTGTGGCAGAGTTAAAGTGCAGGTAGTTTTTATCAATAAACGAAGAAATAGGTCCTTTTTTCATAATAAACTTATTTGTGCGGCAAATGTAATATAGAAATCATAACTCAGCTTGTTACCATAAGATTAACTCTTCATATTTGATAGAATAGGGTTTTTATTTTCATTTATTTTTCTTACTTTTGGTTAGGCATTAACCACTGTAAATGAGAAAATATCTACTGTTTTTTTCTTTTCTTATATTTTCCCTGTGCAGTTCTGGGCAGAAGTATCTTACCAACGCACAGGTATATAATTTTAATGTGGGAGATGCATTTGAAACTGAAACAGGCCTTAACCCCTCCACGGGTCCACCTACATATACCTTTGATTCTATTACGGCTAAATGGTATTCAATAACAGCGGATACATTATACTATTCAGAAATTGAATACTCTTATACGCCTCCTTCATGTATGTCATGTAAAGGCTCTTCAAGTGGCCCAACAAGTAGGGGGCTTACTATAACAAATCTAGATTCAGCTGCCGGGTTTGTTTCTATGGGCAATAGTTGTCATACTAAAGATACCGTGTATACTGATCCTTCAAATACTTTTTGCGGCAAAAGGGTTTATAAAAATTATCCATATACTGACACCTCCAACCCAGTCTGTAGCTTTGAACCTATTACTACAACCTCCTGGGATATTGAAGGCTGCGGTGGTGGATATTTTGATTATTATGACCCGAGTAGTCTTCCTGCAGGTGGCTATTATACCCACCTCATTTTTTTCAGAAAACATGATACTATATGCGGAGGTGAAAATATAATAACAGGAATCAACAAATTGCCACAACAAACAGTATCAGTTAGTATTTATCCTAATCCTGCCAACACACAGGTTACTTTGGTTTACCAATTACACCAAGGACAGAATAGCACATTATTTAAACTTTTTAATGCAATGGGGCAATTGGTAGAAAACATTACAATAAATAGTAATGCAGGCCAGCTCACTGAGAATGTGTCTGCTTTGAGTGGTGGCATATATTATTATACTGTTTCTGCCGATGGCATAATAGAAGCCACAAATAAGTTGGTTATTCTAAGGTAAACATGAAAAAATATTTGTTCATTGTAATTACTTTAATTTCATTTACTCGTGCTGTTTCTGCCCAGTTTAGTGTTTATCATCCTTTTCCTGATTCAAATGCATGGTGGAGTGAATCTAAGAGTTACTTTGTTTGGTGCAGTGGAATAGCACCTGCTGACAGTCTTTATGATTATTATTTGGCTGGAGATACAGTAATGAATTCTTATACATGGCATAGGTTGAATTTTTCTGGTGGGTATGTATTTGCCGGCGGTCCATGTTTTCCACCTGGGTTCAGTCAAAATTACAATTATGTAGAAGGTTTTATCCGCGAGGATACTATAAAGCATGTTTATTTTTATCCCAAGCACGCAAGCCATGATACATTGCTCTATGATTTCAATTTAAAGGTCGGAGATACGTTACCAGATTCCTATAACAACCATAATTTACCTGGGAGTGTAAATTACGTATATGCTATTGATTCAATTAAGACAAATACTATATACCGTAAACAGTTTTTAATAGCCAATACTCATTTCGGCATAGTAATTGATTCTATAATTGAAGGCATTGGTAGTACTGAGGGGTTAATAGAACATATTATTGATTCCGCAAAATCCTTATTGAATTGCTATATACAGAATAGTATTACAGTTTACTCTATTTCAACTAGTAGCTGCAATATTTATCCACCAGTCCCGCTGATTACCCAAAATGTTGAAAATCTTACTACCATTATATTAAATATTTACCCTAACCCTGCCAATACAAAGGTCACTTTAGCATACCAACTGCCTCAAGGGCATAATAGTGCATTGTTTAAATTATATACTGCTATGGGGCAATTAGTGAAGAGTGAGACTATTTCTAGTAATGCAGGTCAGTTTGTTGAGGATGTGTCTGCTGTGAGTGGTGGCGTATATTATTATACTGTTTCTGCCGATGGCATAATAGAAGCTACAAATAAGTTGGTTATTCTAAGATAGGCCTTATTCCACTTTTTTTCAATAAATCCGGTTTCTTCATTCTTTCTTCATGATACCCATATAGTTTTGCTATCAGTTTCTAACTAATAAACTAAAAAAGTCATGAAAAAGTTAAGTCTAGTATTAGCTGCAGTAGTTCTCTCTGCAAGCATTTCTTTCGCACAAGACAAAGCAGCAGCAAACAAAACTACTCCTGCCGGTAAGGGTAAGGGTACACCAAGCACTGGTACAAGTACCAAGGCTACTAAGCCTACTCCTGCTAAGGACAGCAAGCCAGCAAAGCCTGCTGCGGACAAGAAGTAAGTTTAGTCTCTAATTGATCAGGGAAAGGCCGTCTTTGACGGCCTTTCTTATTTTTACCCCAAACCCCTAAAGGGGCTTTAATAATAAGTAGCATCTTAAGTCAAATTCAAAGCCCCTTTAGGGGTTTGGGGTAAGAGTTTTTAGTCATTCCTTGCTACATATCCGCTTAAAAGGCGTATTTTTGCAAATCTTTTTTGATAGATGATATCGTTAAATGGCATAACTGTAAGTTTTGGAGGGTTCTCACTCTTCGAGAATGTGAACTTCCTGATAAACCCCAGGGACAGGATAGGTCTTGCCGGAAAGAATGGTTCGGGCAAGAGCACTATGTTAAAACTATTGGCAGGCCAGCAATCGCCAAGCCAGGGTAATATAGGTAAGCCTAAAGGCATTAAAATAGCCTACCTGCCACAGGATATGGTTCACCAGCATGGCAAAACTGTTTTGCAAGAAACTGCCACCGCATTTATTGAAATACAACAACTGGAAAAACGCCTTGCTGATATTAACCATGAACTTGAAACCCGTACCGACTATGAAACTGATTCATATTCTAACCTGATTACTGAAATAACCGACATTTCTCATAGGTTAGAAGTGTTGGGTTCAGGAAATATGGAAGAGGAAATAGAAAAAAAATTAAAAGGCTTAGGGTTCGACCGTAAAGATTTTGACCGTTCTACATCAGAACTGAGTGGTGGATGGCGCATGCGAATAGAGTTAGCTAAGCTTCTCTTGCAAAAACCGGATGTATTGCTTCTCGATGAGCCTACAAACCACCTTGACATAGAATCTATGCAGTGGCTTGAAGAGTTTATGGAAACATTTGAAGGTGCACTTGTCCTTATATCTCACGATAAAAAATTCTTAGATAACGTTACTACGCGTACCATAGAAATATCGAACAAGAAGATATACGACTACAAAACTAATTATAGCCATTACCTTGAATTGCGCCAGGAAAGGCGCGAGCAGCAGGAAGCTGCTGCCAAGAATCAGCAAAAGATCATCAATAAAACTCAGATACTGATTGATAAGAACCGTGCTAAAGCCAGTAAAGCAGCATTTGCACAATCGCTAATCAAGAAGTTAGATAAAATGGAGATTGTAGAAGTTGATGAAGCGGATACTTCTGCTATTTATTTCAAGTTTCCTCCTCCTGCTCACTCTGGCAACATTGTGCTTACAGTAGAGCATGCGAGCAAAAGTTATGGTGAGAAACATATTTTTTCGGAGGCAAATTTCATTTTGCAGAAAGGTGACCGTATAGCTTTTGTTGGCAGGAATGGTGAAGGCAAAACCACCATGATGAAAATGATTGCCGGGCAAACTGATTATACCGGTACCATTAAGTTGGGACATAGCGTATTAAAGGGCTACTTTGAACAAGATCAGGCAGAGAAATTGGACACCAATAAAACTGTATTTGATACTATAGACGAGCTTGCAGTTGGGGAAATACGTACAAGGGTACGTAACCTCTTAGGTGCATTTTTATTCAGTGGCGATGATATTGATAAAAAAGTGAAAGTGCTTAGCGGTGGTGAACGAGGCAGGCTGGCATTATGCAAACTGCTTTTACAGCCTTATAACTTTCTTATTCTTGACGAACCTACCAACCACCTTGACATACGTTCGAAAGACATTTTAAAGCGTGCTCTGCTTGAATACGAGGGCACTTTACTTATTGTTTCTCACGATCGTGACTTTTTAGATGGATTGGTACATAAGCTTTATGAGTTTAGGGAAGGTCATGTAAAAGAACATTTGTGCGATATCAATGAATTTATGCGTAAGCGTAAACTCGAAAGACTAAATGAGTCAAAGACCCAGGTGAAAGTAAAGAAAGAGGAAAAGCCCAGAACTGCTGAACAAACCGGACAAGAACAAGTTGACAACAGCAAAAAAATAAAGCAACTCAAGTCGAAGATAGATAAGATTGAGAATGATATTGCAGAACTTGAGAAGAAAATATCAGAATCAGACAAGGTGATAAACGCACCTGATTTCTACAGCGACTCAAAAGACAATTCGGCTTTCTTTGAAGAATACAAGGGATTAAAAACCAAACTTGAAGATAAGTTCAAGGAATGGGAAGAAATCTCTGCCGAGCTGAATACTCTCGCTTAATTCTTATTTTTTAGTTGCAGTGCTATCGGCCGGAATAAATACCAGCGATATGGAATTTACGCAATGGCGTTCATTCTTCGGCGTAAAGCCTTCTCCTGTAAACACATGCCCTAAGTGAGCACCGCAACGTGAACATTCAATCTCGGTGCGTTCACCATCAGGGTCAGGAATACGCTTTACTGCTCCTGGAATTTCATCGTCAAAAGCCGGCCAGCCACAATGCGCATCAAATTTATCGCTTGAGCGGTATAAAGGAGCTCCGCAACGTTTACATACATATGTTCCTTTTGCAAAGTTCTGATAATATTCACCCTTAAAAGGGGCTTCGGTTCCTTTATTTACAATTACTCTTTCTTCTTCGGGTGTCAGTTTGCGGTATTTTGCATTTTTAGGGTCACTCATGGCATGTTTGGTAGTATCTTGGTTATTACTTGGTTTGTTTGTCGGATTTGACTGTGAGCAGGCTTGTAATGAACAGGCCAGCATTATTACAGTTATCAGTTTATGGCTCATATTTTTTGCATTTAAAACTACATACGACAGAATCTGGTCCTCGGTTTTGTTAAAATATGTTATAAAGTTAGGGATAAATACTCAAAGCACCCTTCTGGCAAGGTATTTACCAAGAAAGAATATTACGACACCGAGCAGCAGAAGCATTATAATGTCCTCAACATATTGGGTATGTTGTGTAACACTGGCCCATGAAGGCCCCAATACCCATCCCAATAAAGAAAGTCCCCCACTCCAAGTTACAGCCGAGATCAAAACAGTTGTAAGAAAAGTAGCAGGTTTAATGTTCAATATACCTGCAAAAACAGAAGTGTATCCACGTACAAAAGGAGTTAATCGTCCCAGGTATATCCTCCAATATCCACCTTTCAATATTTTTTCTTTAAAGTGTGTTATCTTTTCTTCAGATAAAGGCAACCACCTTGGTTTACGTTTTAAAATAGCTGCCCCGAAGAAATAAAAAACAAAATATAAAATAGTTGTACCAATAAAATCAGCGGCAATAGCAGTAAGAATTACACCAAAAAGGTTCAACACTTTTATATAGCACAGGTAGCCCGAAAACATAAGCACCAGTTCATTAGGAACAGGATTTGGCACACCTAATTCCTGCAAAAAAACCAGCGCGAATATTGCAACATATCCATAACTGGTTACATATTGAAATAAATCCTGGTGCATGATTAATTGTGAGTAGCTAAACTACATTTCTTTTAAACATAATTACCTTTGTACTTATTAAGATGAGAAACATAGCCCAAACGTTGGCATCAACTTCCCGAAACCCCTATGTTGACTTTCTACGTGGAATTTCTATCATCCTTGTTCTGCTCCTGCATTTTAGTTTAGCCTACCATTTATCCGACAGTGTACTTGGAACTATTTTTTCAAAGAAAGTGATAGTGTCTATTACAAGGAATGGGAACTATGGCGTAACTATGTTTTTTGTCATTTCAGGGTTTCTTATTACTTCAAAATCAATTGAACGCTATAGGCAACTGGGGAATTTGAAGGCAATAGAATTTTACCTTATGCGATTTGCCCGAATAGTTCCAACACTTGTGCTCCTGCTTTTGATCCTGGTTGGGTTGAGCCTTACGCCCCTTTCTATATTCCACAATAGTGCATCCGCCAATGTGTCCATGTTTATCACAGTGCTTTCTGTCTTAACATTCTGGCATAACGTATTAATGGAACAAGTGGGATACTTTAACTATTGCATAAATATA
>Ga0206879_1117_pt1 | contig 14553 bp, 15 predicted proteins | sample Alteio_BWOrgCont_5_FD_152897 | JGI IMG/M metagenome (GOLD analysis project Ga0206879, IMG submission 152897) | Enriched cells from forest soil in Barre Woods Harvard Forest LTER site, Petersham, Massachusetts, United States -... | ecosystem: Environmental > Terrestrial > Soil > Temperate forest > O... | reverse complement strand
CTTATCAAAGGCGAGAAGGTGTTTGTGTGTCCCAAGGATATCACATTTTGTGAATACGAGATCTGATCACAAAAAACATATCCATTTAAGAAAGGACATTCAACATGATAAGTAAAGAAATAGAAATTAAGGCCCCGCACGGATTGCATCTGCGCGTTGCGGCACGGATCGTCAAAGCCAACCAGGACTCAAAAGCGAAGATCATTTTTACTAAAGACGGACAGCAGGCGGATGCTTCTTCAATTTTGGAGCTTTTGCTCCTGGGCGCCGGTGAGAATTCCAGGATCCAGGTCACGGTGGAAGGTGAGGGCGAACAAAAAGCCATTGAGCAGGTTTCCGAAATTCTTATAGACGGGGCCGGAATTTAAAAATAAAAACATGGAGGGGTAAGATGGCAAAAATAGCCAATGACATTACGGATCTAATCGGTAATACGCCGTTGGTACGTTTAAATAAGGTTACCAAGGACTCCCATGCCACGGTCGTGGCCAAACTGGAATTTTTTAACCCTTTGCATTCCGTCAAAGACCGCATTGGATTTAATATGATCCGTGCCGCTGAACGTGACGGCAAGATCAAGGCGAATACCGTCATTGTTGAGCCGACTTCGGGAAATACCGGTATCGCTTTGGCATTTGTGGCGGCCGTAAAGGGGTATAAATTGCTTTTGACCATGCCTGAGACCATGAGCTTGGAACGCCGGGCCCTGCTTAAAGCCTTGGGAGCGGAATTGATCCTGACTCCTGGGCCGGAGGGCATGAAAGGCGCCATTAAAAAAGCCAAGGAGATCCATGATTCTGATCCCGCCAAGTATTTTATGCCCCAGCAGTTTGATAATTCGGCCAATGTGGAGATCCATCGCCTGACGACTGCCGAAGAGATTTGGCGCGATACCGATGGGAAAGTGGATTTTCTGGTGGCTGGTGTAGGCACTGGCGGCACCATTACCGGGGTATCTCAAGTGATCAAACCACGCAGACCTTCATTCAAGGCCATTGCCGTTGAGCCGGCAACTTCCCCGGTCCTGTCCGGAGGCCAGCCTGGCCCCCACAAGATCCAAGGCATCGGAGCCGGGTTTATTCCCAGCATCGTGGATACCAAATTGATTGATGAGGTCATTCAAGTCACCAATGACGAGGCCTTTGCCATGGCGAAAAGACTTATCCGTGAAGAAGGGATACTCTGCGGTATTTCTTCCGGCGGCAATGTGGCAGCAGCATTAAAGGTCGCGGCCCGGCCTGAGAATAAAGGAAAATTGATCGTGACCATTATTCCTTCAACGGGAGAACGTTACCTGTCGACGGATTTATTTGCTGAATTTAGAAACTAGTGTTATTATATTGCAAAATTAACCAGCAACTAGAAGAGATAAATATATGGCAAAAACAACTGCATCAGAATCGCAATTAAGTTTAGGCGCATCCGTCGCCCGTAATTTAGCGACAGCAACGGTCACTGTGCCACAAATGGCCCAAATAACTCCACGCTGGCTTTTAAAGCTTTTACCCTATGTTCTTGTAGATGGAGGCGTTTACCGCCTTAACCGTGTGGCTAAAGCTAAAAAAAACGGGGCAGCTGACAGTTACGGTGAAGTTAAGGTTGACTTTTTGACGGTTGAAGGCGGTGAGCCTAAATTACCGACGACCTTTGTTGATTATCAGGAACATCCCCGCGAATACCATTTAAATAATATTCAAACGATCCTCCGCACGCATACACGCGTCACGGATCTTTACAGTAACAAAATTGATCAATTGCGCGAGCAGATCCGGTTAACCATCGAGGCCCTGAAAGAAAAAGAGGAATGGGAGCTTATCAATAATCCCGATTTTGGATTATTGCGTGAAGTAGTTGATGATCAGCGTGTCAGTACCCGTAAAGGTTCGCCGACACCAGATGATCTGGACAATCTTCTGACCTTGGTTTGGAAAAAGCCTTCTTTCTTTTTGGCTCATCCTAAAGCCATCGCGGCTTTTGGCCGTGAATGTACCCGCCGGGGCGTTCCGCCTCCCACGGTGAATTTATTTGGTACTCCGTTTTTAACCTGGCGCGGCGTCCCTTTGATCCCAAGTACCAAGCTCGAAATCAAAGGGGAAGGAAAAAGTGCAAGTACAACCATTCTTTTATTACGAACTGGCGAGGCTGACCAAGGCGTTGTCGGTTTACAAAAAGCCGGTGTCACCGGAGAAATTGAAACAGGGTTGTCGGTGCGCTATATGGGGACCGATGAGAATTCCATCGCTTCACATTTGGTCACCCGGTATTTTTCAACAGCTGTTTTAACCGAGGATGCCATTGCCAGGCTTGATGATGTCCAGGTCGGCAATTATCACGACTATGTCTATCCAAAATCTTGAGGCGGAAGATCCATTTGATACAAAGCTGATCACGCGTTTAGCCAATGAATTTTATTCGGAATTTAAACGCGCCGGCGGCGCGCCGGCTTTGCCGGATAATAATTCCTCTAAAAAGAGTAATGGATTATCCAGGGGCTATCCGGGGCATGTGCGTCCCTACGCGCCGGGAGTGCATCCGGAAGCGCATGAGGATGCCATTGATGAGGCCCTTGATTCCGGCACGCATTCACCCGGCTCGCAGGATTCATTTGTTTTTGGGGAACCTAAAGAAGAAGGCATACGGGGCATCTCAACCCAAAGAGAATCCATTAATCCTGTTTTTAACGTTGGGAATGTCCGTCGTGATTTTCCGGCCCTTCATCAAGAGGTCAATGGCAAGCCTCTCATATGGCTCGATAATGCGGCAACGACACATAAGCCCCAAAGCGTCATTGACGCCACCTCAAGTTTTTATTCAAAAGATAATTCCAATATCCATCGCGCGGCCCATGCCCTGGCTGCCCGTGCCACCGATCTCTATGAAGGTTCAAGGGAAAAGGTTCAAAAATTTATAGGTGCCGCTTCCCCCCTTGAAATTATTTTTTTGCGCGGTACCACCGAGGCCATCAATCTTGTAGCTAATAGTTACGGGTTGGCCAATATCGGTGCAGGTGATGAGATCCTCCTGACAACCATGGAGCACCATGCCAATATCGTCCCCTGGCAAATGCTGGCCCAAAAAACCGGTGCTGTGATCCGTGTGGCGCCCATTAATGACAGGGGAGAGCTGATACTTGAACAATTTGCCGCATTACTCAGTTCGCGGACAAAGATCGTGGCTGTGACCCATGTGGCTAATTCCCTTGGCACCGTTAATCCGGTTGAACAGATCATTTCTTTGGCCCACGCTTATGGTGTCCCGGTCCTTGTCGACGGAGCGCAGTCAACGCCGCATATGCCCATCAATGTGCAGGCTTTAAACGCTGATTTTTTTACTATTTCCGGGCACAAAATTTTTGGGCCGACAGGGATCGGTGTTCTTTACGGTAAAGCGAGTTTGCTTGAAGCCATGCCGCCATGGCAAGGTGGTGGAAGCATGATCAAGGATGTCACATTTGCCAAGACCATCTATGAGGGTATCCCGCAAAAATTTGAAGCAGGTACTCCTGATATCGCCGGTGTGGTGGGTCTTGGGGCGGCTGTCGATTATCTGACCAAAACAGGTTTACCCGCGATTGCGGCGTATGAGCATGAGCTTCTTAATTACGCGACCTCGAAGCTTAGCGCCATTCCCGGCCTTCATTTGATAGGAACCGCTCAACATAAGGCCAGTGTCATGTCTTTTGTTGTTGATGGTTTTACGACGGAAAGCATTGGCAAGTATCTTGATCAAAATGGCATTGCGGTGCGCTCAGGCCATCATTGCGCGCAACCGTCTTTGCGCCGGTTTGGTTTAGAAAGCACCGTCAGGCCATCATTGGCCTTTTACAATACCTATGAAGAAATTGATACTTTAATTAATGTTTTGCAACAATTACCCAGAACAAAATAGCCTATGAATACGATCACTCCTTCACAACTTCAGGACCTTTTGATCAAAAATCCAAAGCTATCTTTGCTTGATGTGCGTACACCTCCTGAGTTTGAGGGCGCGCATATCGAAGGGTCTATTAATATTCCTTTAAACCAATTAAATCCTGCGGATTTTTTAAAAAATAATTATTGGTCCAAAGACCATATTGTTTATTTGCTTTGCCAAAGCGGTCCTAGGGCCCAAAATGCGTCTAAACTTTTTGCTAAAGAAAATCTTAGCGGTGCGGTGGTTGTTGACGGTGGAGTATCCGCATGGACCAAGGCGGGTTTTAAAGTCATAAGGGGGAAATCAAACGTCATCAGCCTCGAGCGTCAGGTACGCATTGCCGCGGGCAGCTTGGTTCTTTTAGGCGTTATTTTAAGTAAAACAGTTCATCCTGCTTTTATCTGGCTTTCAGCTTTCGTCGGTGCGGGCCTTATTAATGCGGGGATTACGGATTGGTGCGGCATGGGTCTTTTGCTGGCCCGTTTTCCCTGGAATAAAAAATGATCTTTTTCCAAGCATTAAGCCCCTGTCATCCCTGTTGTTAACAATTCTTCCTGTATTCAAAAATCATAATAAATTAAATTTTTAAGGAGACATGGATAATGAATACCGCTCAATCTCCAATTGCAGGGTTTGGAAGCAGGCAAAAGCAAAAAGTGAATTCATCGGATGATTTTTTGATAGAAAAGCGCCCCTACCAAAAATATGTGCCTGAGTTATTGTTATCTTATGAAAAAATAGGGGGGCTAAATCACGCGGATGATTTCAATATGCCTTCCAAGCGGGCAGTGGGGGCTATTTGTGAAGATTTTCTTCAAATCCTTTTTCCTGGATTTCATGATGATAATGCTGTTCAAAAGGTCAGTTTTTCTGAACTTACCAGTGTCCGCTTCAATCATTTGGCCTTGCGTTTGGAGGAGCAGGTCCGAAAGGCTGTCCGTGTGGGTAACCCCCCAAAAACCTACAGGAAAAACACCGGTAATTATGGATAAATTTTGCTCTGCCTTGCCTAAGGTCCGCCAATTGTTGAAAAAGGACGTTGAGGCTGCTTATGAAGGGGATCCTGCCGTAAAATTGCGTGAGGAAATCATCCTATCCTATCCTTTCATTGAGACCGTGGCTATTCAGCGCTTGGCGCATGTATTATATGAGGCCGGCGCGCCATACATTCCCCGTATGATGACAGAATGGGCACATAGCCGTACAGGTATTGATATCCATCCAGGGGCAAGTATCGGCACACATTTTTTTATTGACCATGGCACCGGAGTTGTTATCGGGGAAACCTGCCGGATCGGCAACTGGGTTAAGCTCTATCACGGTGTAACGTTAGGGGCCCGCAGTTTTGCTAAAGATGAAGATGGTCATATCGTCAAAGGTGGCAAGCGTCATCCGGATGTTGAGGATAAGGTTACCATTTATCCAAATTCAACGATCCTGGGAGGGGATACGGTCATTGGGGCTAATTCAACCATCGGCGCCAATGTGTTTTTGATGCACAGTGTTCCGGCAGACTCATTGGTTGTTTATGAAGAAAAACAATTGGTCATCCGTAATAAAAGTCAAAGGAACAAGAACGAGGCTCTTGAATGGAGCATTTGATTGAAAGCACTGGCCGGGTGCCTCCATCGAAGCGTTCGAATCGTTTTGGTTTTTTCTCAATTATCCTCATCTGTTCTTTAGGGATTCTTGTCTACTCTAATTCATTTATTTGCTCATTTCATTTTGATGATGTTGTTTTCATCATTAACAATTTTAATATAAGGAATATTTATAACCTGCAAGGCGTCTGGAATTGGTGGCCTTGCCGTTTTATTACTTTTCTGTCCTTTGCTTTTAATTATCGTCTTCATCAATTGGACGTAGGGGGATACCATTTATTTAATTTAATAGTTCATTTGTTTTCCTCTGTTCTCGTCTGGTGGCTTGTTTGTTTGACTCTTTCAACTCCTGTGTTGAAAGATAAGCCGATTGCCCGTCATTCCAACCTTATTGCATTACTTTCCGGATTGATTTTTGTTGCTCATCCAATCCAAACACAGGCGGTGACCTTTATTTGGCAAAGGGCCGCTTCCATGGCGGCCCTGTTTTATCTGGCATCACTGTGCTTCTATATTAAATCGAGGCTTAATCAGGGGGCTGTTAAATTTTATTATACCTGTTCGTTGATCACGGCTATTATGGCCATGTTGACTAAGGAAAACACAGTCACGTTACCTCTGATGATTGCATTTTATCAGGCCAGTTTTTTAAAAGCAGATAAAAATATTAACTGGAAGCCTTTGGCTCCGTTTTTTTTCTTTTTTTTGATAATTCCTGCCCTAGGGGTGCTTTCCCGACCGGAAAAAGTGCAGGCCGCGCATAGTTTTGTATCGAACATATCTCCATTGCAGTACTTTCTTACTGAGTTAAGGGTTCTTTTGACGTATGTAAGATTAATTTTCGTGCCCTTAAATCAAAATTTAGATTACGATTATTCCCTAACCTGGGCATTATTAACAACCTGCAAGGAGAAATTTTTGAAGCTATAGCAGATTATAATAAGGCTATTGAGCTGAACCCTGATTATGCCCAAGCGTATTACAACCGGGCAGTTACCAGTTTTCAATTAGAAGAATATGATAAAGCTTGGGACAATGTGCATAAAGCGGCTGATTTAGGGGCCCCCATTAATCCGAATTTTCTTAACGCTTTGAAACAGGCGTCAGGTCAGGCAATGTAACCTAATGAATCAATGATCTGAGCTTCGGTTGGTGGAGGTTGAGTTGCCTAAAATAAATTTGTTTTTTGGAAAGATAGATGGTATACATTCATTAACACACGTTTTTTAACTCATTTTTTTAATTTATTAATAGTCTATAATCCCCATAGATTTAGTAAGCTATATGAGAAAAAGGGAATTTTATGATATGAAACGCTTAATAGTTGGCATTATTACTATTAGTTTTATTTTCGGCAATTTTCAGCCTGTTTGGGCCCAGTCTGCTGATGGTTTTAATATCAATCAGCTTCCGGCACCTGGAACCATGGTGGCACCATCCCAGAACTTTGTACCTGTTCTTCTTAAAGGCCTGGTAATCCATCCAAATCAGCCGTTTAATTTTGATTTCATTGTAGATTCCGGTAACGATTCTACTGATCAATCTAATATACAAGAACAATCCCAGCGCATGATCCGTTATTTCTTGACTGCCTTGACCATCCCTGCGGGTGATCTTTGGGTCAACCTTTCTCCTTATGAAAAAGACCGTATCATCACCAATGAATTAGGCCAGACCGATATGGGCAGGGACATGTTGGCCCAAGACTATGTTTTAAAGCAATTGACTGCTTCGCTGATCTATCCGGAGAAAGACTTAGGCAAAGAGTTTTGGAGCAGGGTATATAGGAGGGTAGAAGCACAGACAGGAAACACCAATGTCCCTGTAAATACATTTAATAAGGTATGGATTGTTCCCAATGGCGCGAATGTTTTTGAGCATGGCCATGCGGTTTATGTCACTAAGGCCAGGCTTAAGGTTATGTTGGAAGAAGATTACTTAGCACTCTCTCACCATGTCATTCCCGCGAAAGGTCGTATTGACCGACACTCGCAGTTGCTCGCGGGAATCCATGACAAGAACAATACCCATTCAATTTCTTTCCAAATAATTAAACAAATCATCCTTCCAGAAATCGAAAAAGAAGTCAATCAGGGTAAAAATTTCGCCCTGCTTCGCCAGGTTTATTACGCTGCCATATTGGCCAAATGGTATCGTGCGGAAATCCAGAAGACCATTTTGGCCCAAGCCTATCTTGATAAAAAGAAAATTGCCGGTATTGACCTTAAGGATAATTCGATCAAAGAACAGATTTATCAACGTTATCTCCGGGCGTATAAAAAAGGTGTGTTTAACTTTATTAAGGAAGACTCTGACAATCTAACCGGCCAAATGGTTCCTCGTAAGTATTTCTCAGGAGGAGAAATTTTAGATGAAGCGATGATTAACGAAAGAAAAGTTGACGAAACATCTGTAGCGCCAATAGGGAAAGATTTTGCTATGTCTTTAAAAGTCGTACCCGGAGGTCCTGACGCGGCGCGGGAAGGCCAACGGCTCTCTGTTGACTATAGTCAAGCCACTGAATTTTTACGGATTAAGGGTATTTTAGAAGATGAAATCAAAGGAAATCATTATGACAAGATAACTATATCAAAGATAGCAGGATTGAATAAGTGGCGGACTATTCCTGCCGGGTATGTAGAAAGCCAATATGGTCAAGAGATTGATCGATCTAAAAGGATTTGGTTAAAAACACATAATGGGAAGGCATTTGATTGGACAGCTATCGCGTGGCCTGTAAATTTAGATAAAAATCATCCTGAAGATATTACTGATGTTGTCGAGGGTCCTGCCCAGGAATTGGTCAGAAGTATATTAAAAATAGGCGGACACCCACGGTGGAGCAATGCCTGGGGACCGCATGTTCACGGTGTTTTATGGGATTCAAATTTTACTTTTTTAAATCCAGAGGATTATTTCCCTTTTCTTGATAAGCCGGCAGAGAAACCAGTTAGGCCTGTTTTAAGCAGGGATGAATATATTGAACAGACTGAAACGATCGTTCGCAGGGTTAATGACCACGAAATGTTTTTAGATCATGCCAAACAGGTTTTTGGAAGAAAATTGCAGGTGTATAAATTAGAAGGAAGTTACGAGTTTTTTCTCGTTGAACGCTATAAGCATACCGATGGTGTGCAAAGGACATGGGTCATTGATATGAAATGGCGAGACCAATTTCCTAATATACCTTTTCCTAAGCAAGAGTTTATTGATTTTGTTAATAATCTAGAGCATGAATACATAGATAGATATGGAGAAAAATTTAGAGATAAAATTCAAAAGAAATTTAGAAAAGCAATCGGTAAGATTGGTTTTGGGAAAGTGTTCTTGGGGGTTTTAATCAGCAGAAAAATTCTGGAAGAAATTCCAGGTACTTCCGATGAGCTGACATATAACGGAGATCACATTCCCTATGTAATCCCTGAGGTGTCAAAAGAAGACCTTGGCTACTTTTCGTTTGGGATTCAAAGATTTTTAAAACAATATGATAAGAAAAAAATTAAAGCAGGCCTCCCAGTAGTGATGGTTGTAGAGCTTCATGATCTTGAGGGATTCTTGAAGGAACAAGGCATGCCTGAATATCGATGGGGGCATTGGCTGGATGCCAGGCCTGAAGGCGAGTCAGGAGGATTAACTTTAAGAGAGCTTTTAAAAGATGAAAATTCAAGCAAAGCCCAGTTATCAACGAAGGTAGACGCGGCGATGAAAACGGTTATTGATAAACTTAATAGCGGGGATATTTCTTTATCGAGTGGGACGTGGAGAGGCCGTGATTCAGATTTAATATTTTATCTTCATCCGTACCTTGAAAGAGGCACTGGAATCGATATAAAGAAAGGAAATCCTACTGTCATTGTCATTGGATTTTCTTCACCAGATAGCCTCGGGGATTTCCCCTCAAAATTAAAGAGATTAAATTCACATATTAGAATCATTGCAACAGAATTACCGTCTGAAGTTCCCGTTGCATATCTCCATCTGAAATTATCTCAATTACCTGAAGAACTTGTAAGCAGGAATGCTAAAGAATTAATACTTGCTGTTAATGATGATTTTACTATCAATTCCGGGTTTATAAGGTATACAGATTGGTCCACGGACAATTACATTTTTAAAAAATTTGGAGGAAATCCTGAGAGTATTAATTATTTTGAAGGTCGAGGCTCTCAAAATGGAAATCCCGCTTACGTACAGAGTATTAAGGATGATCTTGAGAAAAAGGGAACTGATTTATCCAAAGAGGGATTAAAGAGAATTATTGAAGGTGGTAAAGATGATTATGGATCCTTTACTATTGAAAGGGCTCCTATGCAAAAAGCTCTTAAGGAGATGGGTGTGGAAATGCAAGTCGGGGCTCTTCCTGATTTAGGCAGTGTTCCTTCAGATTCTCCTGCAATTCTTTTATTTTCTAATGTGTTACTTCACTACCCTCCAGACCTAAGAAAAGAATATTGGAAGGCTCTAGAAAAAATTTTGCGAAAAAATGATGTGGTTATTCGTAAAGATAATGAAGAATATGGTATATTTCAAATGAAAAATGGAGTGCTATCGCAAGTGAATAGTGCTATGGCGGCACATATACCTGATAAAGGTGCTTTAGTAGGAAATATACAAACTGGTAAACGTTGGCATCAAGGCGGTATCGACCTTAACCAGATCAGTGTCAATCGTGCTGGACAGGGAGTTAATTTGCAATTTGATGCGGCTCAGATTAGTGAAATAACAAGACCAGATTTTAAAGGATTTAGGATTATTATCAATTCAGTGACTCAAATCCAAAATCCATTGTCCTTGATGGGAGTTCATGATTGATGGCTGGTGTCAGTGAGCGCACAAAAGTTTTTAGTGAATCGATGATCCGGCGGATGACAAGATACGCCAATCAGTTTAATGCGGTTAATCTCTCGCAAGGTTTTCCGGATTTTGATCCCCCTTCAGAACTGCAAGAAGCATTGAAAACAGTGGCTTCTCAAGGTCCTCATCAGTATGCGATCACGTGGGGAGCGCCGAATTTTCGGGTTGCCTTAGCCCGTAAACAGGGTCGATTTATGGGTATTCCCATAGATCCTGAATCGAATATAGTTGTCACTTGCGGCAGTACCGAGGCCATGATGACGGCAATGATGTCGGTGATAAACCCAGGGGATAAGGTCGTCGTTTTTTCTCCGTTTTATGAAAACTATGGAGCTGATGCTGTCTTAACAGGTGCAGAACCCATTTATGTCCCTTTGAAGCCGCCCCAATTTGATTTTGACCGTAAAGTATTAAGAGCGGCGTTTGAAAAGCGCCCCAAAGCATTGATCCTTTGCAATCCAGGTAATCCAACGGGAAAGGTGTTTAGCAGGGATGAGTTGCTTGAGATCGCGGCTTTGGCGGCAGAGTTTGATGTATGGGTTATCACTGACGAAGTCTATGAGCATATTGTCTATCCGCCCAATAAGCATACTTATTTCGCATCATTACCCGGCATGTTCGATAGGACGATTTCATGCAGCTCTTTGTCTAAAACATATTCCATCACTGGATGGAGGCTTGGGTATATCATTGCACCGTTAAAAGTTATTGAGGCAGCGCGGAAAGTACATGATTTTCTGACCGTAGGCGCGCCGGCACCGTTGCAAGAAGCTGCCGTGACCGCATTGCTTTTTCCTGACAAATATTATGATGAGCTTCAGGCGCTTTATCTGCGTAAGAAAGATTTATTCCTTGAGATTCTTGATTCAGTTGGTCTTAAATACACAGTGCCCCAGGGCGCTTATTATGTGATGGTGGATATTTCAGAGTTTCAATTTGATAGTGATATTGATTTTTGTGAATGGATGATCCGTGAGGTGGGTGTTGCTGCAGTGCCTGGATCCAGTTTCTTTAGGGAAGATATCCGCCATTTAATACGGTTTCATTTTGCCAAAAAAGAGGAAACGCTTCAGGAAGCCGGAAAGAGGCTTTTAAAGTTGCGTGGTAAATCAGTGAGCGAGCGGCTTCGGCACAGGTAAAATTAATTGCCGGTATATTTATGATTAGAGAGCTGTCACATAAAAGCTTTTATATTTTTGCAGCAGTGGGTGGAATGTTTTTGCTGGCTATAAATATAAATTTTTATAATCTTTGTAAGCAGCAAAATGAGAATATTGAAATCATATCTAATCAGCAAAAAGCTGAGGCTGAATTTATACAAAATCAATTTTCTGTTCAGAGTCAAACCATTGCCAATTTTCAAAAGGATTTACTAGATCTAAAGCGAGAGGCAGATTTCCAGAAGAAGCAATTGGAGCTTCAAGGTAAGGAGTTGACTGGTCAGGTGGGTGCCTTAACGCTTGAAAGAGAAAAGAGAATTTATTTGGAGAGTGAGAATAAGAATATTAAGGAATTAGTCGGGCAAAGGCTTGGCATAATAAGCCAGAGTATGAAGGATTGGCAAAAGGACTTTGTGGGGGTTATTAATGATGTTCAAAAGAAAGAATCGGTTTCCCAGGAAAAAATCAAAGATCTTTCAGACAGCTTAGATTCAATAAATATTTCAGAAGTTAATTATAAAATAATTTCTCTGCAGGCTGCAATTGATAAAATAACGCATCCTAATTTACCGAATCCCCAAGAAAAAATAGATCAGGGGGTGTAATTAGCAGCAGGCCCCGCAGCAGACGGGTGTTCCGTTCATTGTCATGCAGCACATACAGCCGCATTCCATCATCGTCATCATGCATGAACAGCAATCCTGGATCATCTTGCAGCATTGAGCATCCCCGCTGGTGCAGGTGATCATCAGGCCATTCATGGTCATCTCGCATTTGCACATGCCCATCATCATGTTGCAAGTCATCATGGTCATGCCATTCATCATCATTTGAAATCCAACCATACCGCCATTGAGCATGGTGCACAAATTTTGCATCATGGAGGCGGCCATCTCATCGTGGGCCTCACAGGAGATTTTCATGCCGTCTTTACATTTTTCCATCTTGAACATGCAGCGGGGGATCATCATCATATCCATGGTATTGCCCATGGCCATTCCTGGGTTCATAGCAGGCATGCCCATCATGTTGCGGCTCATCATCATCTTGTTGGCTTTGTTTTCCATCTTCATTGCGCTTTTCATGATAGCTCCTTTTTAAATAAAAAACGTCAACCTTTTGGGCTCACGTTGTCGTGTCGCTTAAATTTTTATTTATTTTACTAAGGAATCACTATTTTGTCAATACAAAAAAGTCGTAACTCGTTATTTATCAACTATTTATACATTATTAAATTGATAATGGTAGTAAGAATAGAAAATATTTCAGCCAAACTTGACTTTTTCGAGAAATAATGTATACTATTATTATCAACTTAGTAATAATTGCGAAAAAGAGGGCAATATGTCGAGACTAGACCAATTCTATGGACAAGCTTCCAGGCAGCTATCTATGGGTTCTTTCGTGATATGTCCTCTTATATTTACTGAAGGAAAAACCCAACAAGAATTGACAGCGATGCAGCAGCTTTATAAAAAAGCCTATGAAAAAGCTTTGAAAGATTCTAATAAAAATGATTTTGATATGGGGGCAGGCATATGAAAATACCCGCTAAAACTGAATATGCGTGCAGGGCCTTACTTGAACTTTGTTTAACATGGCCTAATCCTATACCGCGTCAGGGGGTAGATATTGCCCAACGGCAAAAGATACCAACACAGTTTTTGACGCATATTCTGATTGCTTTAAAAAGCCTTGGGTATGTGGCCAGTACCCGTGGTCAGGCAGGGGGATATTATCTGATTGTTCCGCCTCGTGATATAAAGCTCAGTCACATTATCCGCCAGTTCGGCGGGTTAGGGCTTGTTCCTGAAGAGAAAAGGGACAATGTATATAAGGAAGATGCCATGAGCTTAATTTGGTCCCAGGTCAATGAGATTGTTCTAAAGTCACTGGATAAGATCAATTTTGAAGACATTGCCCTTCAGAGCCAACAACGAATGGAGACAGTAAGTTTTGAAATTTAATTGATATCGTTTTAAAGATGTTCCTTTGATCTACCTTACGCAAGATGATCATGGACTTTCATAAGGTAAGTCAAAGGAGAAAGAAATGAGTCGTTTAACTGCAGTCCTGATTAGATTAACCCTTCTGAGTTTTATCGTCTCAACGGTCATCGGACCGGTCAATGTTTTTGCTGACAACCCTCTGAAATTGCCCGCGCCGGGGACAATGGTCCAGTTGAGCCCTGCGTTTTCACCTGTATCAATTTCGTTGTAATACTCACCAAAAACCTTTTTCGCTTCTAACAAACCTGCCTGTTGGCGTAATAGCTTGTCAAAGTTACCTATATTTTCTTCTCGTGTCCAAATCGGGCTCTCCTGTGGCGAGTTCATAGCTCTTGAAGTATTCCACGAATTTTTTATGGAAGGCTGTTGACCATTGCCAGAAAATGAAAAAGTAACGTCCCTATCACTTGCCTCGGCACTTAATTGCGCCGCATTGGCCGAATTCGTCGTAATCAAGGTAGCCGGGTCAAAATGCCCTTCCCACCCGCCTGAAAAATATTTGCGCGGGACGATCTCGTGGGTCAACGGGTCTTCTTCTTCCTTAATATAGTTGTAAACGCCCTTTTTATAGGCCCGCAGGTATTGCTGGTAGATCTTCTCCGTAATGGTGTCATCATCAAGGACAATGCCAAGGGTCTTCTTTTGATCGACATACACCTTGCTTAAAATAATTTCCCTCAGCCTTCGCTTAAACCAGGCCGCTAAAATTAAAGAATTGGTAATCTGACGAAGATTGGCGAAATACCGGCCTTGATTGACTTCCCTGGTAAGTTCAGGGATGACGATCTCGCGGACGGCCTGTGAACCAAGCCCGTTGATATTGCTCCCCTTGAATGTTTGGTGTTTTTGCAGGGACAGATAATCTTCCTCAAGCATCACCTTTAATTTGGATTCCAGTATATAGGCCGTATGTTTTTCTGAATTTTCATAAACAACAGCTTTCTGGGGCACAATCCACACTTTATTAAACGTATTGATGGGAATATTGGTGGTGTGGAATTTTTGCGCGGCCAA
>Ga0206879_1156_pt1 | contig 14555 bp, 13 predicted proteins | sample Alteio_BWOrgCont_5_FD_152897 | JGI IMG/M metagenome (GOLD analysis project Ga0206879, IMG submission 152897) | Enriched cells from forest soil in Barre Woods Harvard Forest LTER site, Petersham, Massachusetts, United States -... | ecosystem: Environmental > Terrestrial > Soil > Temperate forest > O... | reverse complement strand
ATAAATGAGAGGAAAGAATATCCTATCTCTCTTATGTAATCTTTGTTTTTAGGAAATGCAGTTTGTAGTTTAAGATATTTTTTTTGGTCTTAGGATATAAAAAGCAGCAAAGAAAATTCCTGCTATTATAATATACCTTAGCACCAGGATGATATATACAGTTGTGAAGTATTTGCTCATACCTGGTGGATTTGCTAAACAAAGATACTAACTAAAGAAATGCTAAAATGTCATGCCGATGCTAAGAGTAGGCAGTATAGGCAATTGGTTTATGCGTTGGCCGGTAACCCTGTTATAATAAAAAATATTGGCTCTGTTCAATACATTGATTATGCTGGCATTAATATGTAAACCTACATCCTGTGAGAGTTGGAATGATTTATCGGCGCTAATGTCGAGTCGAGAATAATCAGGTAGTCTTTCACTGTCGAAAATACCGTATACTATACCAAGATTACCATTTGTATTAGTATAGTTTGTAGAAAGGTTATTGAACGGTACATTAGGATAATACCCGAGGGTAGGAGTAAATGGAAATCCCGAACCATAGTTATACCTAACGTTGATCATCCAACTTAGGTCCTTGCCAAATGTATAAGAAGCGACCAGGTTTACATTATTCCTTCTGTCAAATGGTGGAGGAAATTGGTATGTACCGCTCCAGTATTCTACATAACCTAAAGAGTATACTCCGTATAAGGATAGCCCTTTACGTTCATACTTTATGCTTATGTCGGCCCCATAGGCTTTACCCGATTGTACCAGGAAGGGTTTGCTTAAGGTATCAGGAACACCCTGTGTTCCATTATCGTAAATCTGGTTATAATTTAATGTGCTCATCTGGAGAAAATTCTTTAAGTAGGCTTCCACATTTATATGAATATAACTGGCAGGATCATACTCGACACCGGCAGTAAGATGATAGGCTCTTTGTAAAGGATTAGTAATGGTTACATTATTCCCGTTTTGTTGTGTGAAATTACTGGGAATATCAGATGTAGGAGGGCTAGTAAGGTAGGCACTAAATAAATCTACTACATCTTGTTCATTAACAGCACTTATCAGGTTTTGAGAATATAAACCGGCAGCTCCCTTAATACGCAGTTTGGAAGAAATATTATATTTTGCGTCAATACGTGGCTCGGGTGAAGCTTCTCCCAGTGACGCATAATATTGCAATCTGAACCCGGGCTCCAGAACCAGTTTTTTGTTGGTGGATATTATTTTTATTTTAAAAAAACCCTTTAATTCATCGGATGTAAGGTTTTCGGTTATGAAGCGGTTAGCAATGTTGGTGAAAGCGTAATTGGTACCTGTTCCGGTTATATCAAATCCATATTCTGCTGTTGTATTGCCGAAGAAGAAAGTAAATTTAAGACCCATATCAAAAGTGTTTATCTCACTATTCCTTGGCTGATTGTCAAGCTCAGCAAGATTAATATTGTAATTGGAATAGTCAATGTGTCCCTCAAAAAGAGATGCAGTATTGGCAGGTATTAAAAGGAAATTTGAACCGACACCTGATTCTTGCCATGTGAGTGTAGAAATTCCGGGATAATCTACATTATCATTGTAATTAAATCCGAACAAATTAAGCTTACTACCATTCGATGTGTTAAAGGAAAGCTTACCATAGTAGTCCGAATAATTATAAGGTATTCCCTTACCGGAATCGACCCATGGATAAAAGATCTTAGACGTTTGGCCCAGGTAGGAATTTTTAATAGAAAGGATGAATGATGCAGATGCTTTATCAGGATCATCATTCGGGTTCTTTACAACGGGGCCTTCTACAAGTGCGTGTGCTCCAAAAGGACTTGCGTCAACCTCACCACTTACTTTTTTCTTGTTTCCGTCTTTTGTACGTATATCCATAATGGATGATATCCTATCTCCGTAGTCTGCATTAAAGCCACCTGCATATACAGTAGCATCGCTGATAATATCTCCGTCGAAAACCGAGAAAAGACCTATGGAGTGGAATGGATTGTATACAGTCATACCATCTAATAAGACCTTATTTTGAACAGGCTGACCACCCTCTATATAAAGTTGTCCACCCTGGTCACCGGTTGAAATTACTCCGGGTAATATTTGCAGGTATTGCGCTATATCAGGTTGTCCGCCAATAGTGGGTATTTGCTTCAAATCTTTAGGGGTAATAACGTAGGTAGAAACCTGTGCATCTGTTTTTCTGGATTGTTGTTCAGCAGATATATGGATATCCGAAAGAGTTACACCGGACTCCTGTACAAAAAGTTTTTTAGTGATTATTTCATCTTTCTTTATGGTAATACTTTGGCTCACGGTATCGTAACCCAGGGAAGCAACTACAAGAGTATAGGAGCCCGGTGCAATGTGGGTTATAGAGAAGTACCCGTTAACGTCTGTAGAGCCACCCATAGTGGTGCCTTGCAGGTAAACACTGGTAAAGAGTTGAGGTTCGCCCGTTTTTTTTATGTAAACAAATCCCCTTATGGTACCTGTTTGTGACTTAGCATCGCATATGCCAAGAACTAATACAATTGCAATTATAAGTAAGCGAAATGAATTTTTTTTCAGGATCATAAACTATCTGGTCTGGTCTCTAAATATGACCGCCAAAGGTAGTAATTACTGTACCAAAGCCAAAAATTATGAAGATAGCTTGCAGATAATATCAAATTCGTCCCGGGTAACGGGAGATACCGAGAGGCGGCCTATTCTAACCAATGCCATGTTCTTCAACTTCTTCTCTGCCTTTATCTGCTCAAGGCTTACAGGTTTTTTTAACGTTTTGAAAGGCGCAAGATCCACGGCTGACCATTCCTTATCTTTTGGATCAGGATAAGCTTCTTTCACCACCTTAGCTATTCCAACTATACACATGCCTTCGTTGCTATGGTAAAAGAATACATGGTCGTTATTCTTCATAGCCCTAAGGTGCAGGCGTGCTGCATAATTACGCACCCCATCCCAGCAGGTACGTTTATCTTTAGTAAGCTGATCCCAGGAATATACTGTAGGTTCCGATTTTACAAGCCAATAGTTCATACATGAATATTATAAAACAAATATACCAGAAGATTATGATGCGGGAATATGATGCTCGGTTGGCTTGTGTAATTCGGTTTTTTCATAGCTGCCTATTTTATCTATATCCAGTACCGCTGCTCCATCATTTTGAACATGGAAAGAAGGAAGGAACTTTGCTCCCCATACTATGTCTTCATATAAATACGAGTAGCGAGAATGTACATTGTCGCCATAAGTTTCATCAAATCCTTTTATAGTTACCAATATTTCCAGCATCATATGTTTATGCTCCTCAACATTTTTTCCATATAAAGGGCTTTGTTCATTTATAGGGTGCACCAATGTCCAGGAGAGTGGTAAATAACTTACGGTGCTTCTTTCAAGCTCCATGTTATAATAACGACGTATAAAAAGCTCTCCTTTTTTCTCAATATAGGTAAGTAAAACGCTGGCTTCTATATCCATCATAACACCGCTGCGTAAATTAGCTATCCTGAACATCAACGCATTAGTATGATTGGTATGTGGGGTAACAATAGCCTGGCTGCTATAAATTATTTTAGCTGTTGGCCTGGAGAAACGCCCATAAACCATACCTGTTGCTATGGAGAATCCCAACAAGCCTGTCATCGCCTCAATACCTGCAAGTATATTAGCTGTATAACCGGCAGGATAAAGATTGCCATACCCTACTGTGGTCATGGTGTGAACACTAAAAAATGCGCAGCGCCAAAAAGGCGTTATATCCATGGCTGCGTCTGCTGATTTAAGTCCGTTAGGTCCCAAAGCCAGATAAACACAGGCAAAAGCAATATTGGCAATAACAAAAGCTATAAAAAGGATGAGGTAGAATTCGAACCATGATATGCGTATAAGATACTGGAATACGTGTAAACGACGGAAGTCGAAACGTGCTTGTTCGACATTAAAGGTTCCGTCCTTGTTCAGCACACGGCCGGACCGCGCATTGAATTTTTCTCCTATCCCTGGATCTATTGCTTGCTTTGCCATGAATAATAATTACCACAAATTTAGCACGAAGGAGTTACGAAACAAGCCTCATTTTAAATTATCCTTTCCGCATACTTTTATCCCACTCATTCATATACCTTTGCAGCACTATGTTACCCATTTACGAATCAAAGCATCAACCTCTCGCTAAACAAAGCGTATTTATAAGTCGACTGGTGCGCATGGGATTAATCGCTGCCGGTGCCACGCTGGTTTGTCTTTTTATCGGTATAGCCGGATACCACTATATAGCCCACCTGGCATGGATAGACGCACTTCATAATGCATCTATGATACTGTCGGGGATGGGCCCTGTATCTACTATCGAAAATGTTAATGGAAAGCTTTTTTCCTCTTTTTATGCACTCTTCAGCGGGGTTGCGTTCATCACCAATGTAGGTATATTTTTATCCCCTGCTATTCATCGCTTTTTACATAAATTGCATTTAGAAAAACACGAAACACAATAACATTATGAAATACTTACCTATTAATCCCAGCCTGTTCATCAACAACCGTAAACGCCTTGTAAAAGAGCTTAAGCCAGATGCTTTGGCGGTATTCAATGCCAACGATATTATGCCAACCAATTCAGACGGCAGCATGGGCTTTGTACAAAACAGTGATATCTTTTGGCTTACAGGTATAGACCAGGAAGAAACCATATTGCTCATGTATCCTGATGCGGCCAATAAAAGCTTTAAGGAAATACTTTTTTTACGTGAGACCAATGAATATATAGCTGTTTGGGAAGGTGAAAAATACACCAAAGAAGCTGCACGCAAAGTATCGGGCATCGAAGAAGTAAAATGGTTATCGGAATTCAATACTATATTCCGTCAACTGATGTTACAATGCAAACAAGTGTACCTCAATACCAATGAACATCCACGTGCAACAGCCGAAGTACAAAGCCGCGATGCTCGCTTTGCAAGGTCATGTATGGAAAAGTATCCAGTACATCATTACGAAAGAGTAGCACCAATCATGCATAAACTTAGGGCTATAAAATCTAAAGAGGAAGTAGAACTGATTAAGCATGCTTGTGATATAACCGAAAAGGGTTTCAGAAGGGTTTTATCAATGGTTAAGCCTGGTGTGATGGAGTATGAAATTGAAGCAGAATTTGCACATGAATTTTTACGTAACCGTAGCCGCGGATTTGCCTATGGGCCTATCATAGCTTCCGGTCTTGACAGTTGTGTATTGCATTATGTAAACAATAATAAGCAATGTAAAAAAGGAGATATACTAATGCTCGATGTGGCTGCAGAATATGCTAACTATGCATCTGATCTTACACGTACCATACCTGTAGATGGAAAGTTTACCAAGAGACAAAAAGAACTTTACAATGCCGTATTACGCATATTTAAAGGCGCACGCAAAATGCTAGTTAAGGGCAACACCTTTGAAAAATACAATGCAGCCATTGCTAAGATGATGGAAGAAGAAATGATAAAGCTGGGATTGCTGAAATTGGCTGATGTTAAAAAGCAGGACCCTAAAGCACCTCTCTATAAAAAGTATTTTATGCACGGTACTTCGCACTTTATCGGGCTAGATGTGCATGATGTTGGCTCTACATTTATTCCATTTGCAGCAGGCATGGTATTTACATGTGAACCTGGTATTTATATACCTGCTGAAAACTTTGGGGTCCGCATAGAGAACGACATTCTTATAACCGAAAAGGGTAATGTTGATCTTATGGATAGCATACCTGTTGAAGCCGACGAAATAGAAGAGCTCATGAATAAATAATGAATGTAATGTTGAATATTTGATATTCTACAAATGATTCATTACGGTACTTTTCGTGGAGCAAAGATCCGCTACTCAGATACTGGAAAAGGTAGAGCTATAGTGCTTTTGCATGGCTTTCCTGAGAATCTACACATATGGGATGACTTTGCTATTCAGCTCTCTAAAAGATATAGGGTAATTGCTATTGACTTGCCCGGGTTTGGAGAAAGCGAATGTCTTGGATATGTGCATAGCATGGAGCTAATGGCACAATGCGTGCATGAAGTAATGCATCAGCTTAAATTACGAAGGTATATTGTTGTGGGCCATTCCATGGGTGGATATGTAGCCATGGCTTTTGCAGAATTTTTTGCTGAAAACCTAAAAGGACTATGTCTTTTTCACTCCTCCACTTATGCAGATAGCGAAGAGAAAAAAGCTGATCGTGACAGAGGTATAGCCACCGTAAAAAAGCATCCCGTGTCATACCTTAAAGCATTTTCTGCTAACCTGTTTGCAAACCCTGATGATCCTAAACTTAAAGCAGTGCAGGAGCTGGTATTAACTTCATCACCACGCGGAGTAGTAGCTGCATTGCAGGGCATGAAGATACGCCCAAGCAGGGAGGTAATATTAAAGTTTGCCCGCTATCCTGTATTATTTATCTATGGCAAAAAGGATAAGATATTTAATTATGAGTCAATGCTGCCGCAAACAGAAATACCGCAAAAGAAAGAGGTAGTATTACTCGAAAATGCGGGGCATATGGGATTTTATGAAGAGCCCGAAATAACCCTAAAGACTATCCGCAAGTTTGCCTACAAATGCTTTAGAATTAAGAAGTAATTGATGCTCATATTTTGTCGAAAAGAAAAAATCGGTAATCAATTGTATATTCGGCATTATTGTGCATTTTATTGGCATTGAGTTGCATTAATAATATCATATAGAACAATATTTAGGTAATAAATGGCATTTACGCTATCTCATTGCAACAGAATGATTATGTGCAACATTTAGCTTTTTAATTACAAAAAATGCAGGTTAGGAAAACCATATCTTTGTTTACATGTTCAGAGAGAATCTTAGGATAGCGTTAAATTCTATTGCAGGTCAGTTGTTGCGTACCATACTAACCATCTTTATCATTGCTATTGGTATAATGGCATTAGTGGGTATACTCACTTCTATAGATGCTATGAAGCAGGCTATAAATAGCAACTTTACCCAAATGGGTGCTAATACTTTTACTATACGTAATCTAGATGCTCAGATAAAAATAGGACACAGAGGACAAAGGCCTAAAATGTTTAAACCTATAAGTTTTGCCGATGCACAAGTATTTGCCCAACAGTATGGTTTTCCTTCGGCAGTGTCTATCTCTACAACAGCAGTATATGATGCTACGTTGAAGTACCAGCTTATTAAAACTAACCCAAACATACAGGTAATAGGTGGTGATGAAAACTATCTTTTAACTGCCGGATACACTCTAAAGGACGGAAGGAATTTTTCCCAGGAAGAGATATCTAATGGCAGAAGGGTTATCCTGTTAGGACAAGAAGTGGTTAGTGATCTTTTTAAAAATCACGAAGATCCTTTGGGCAAAACAATAACTGTTGGTAATGGAGGAGATTTTAGAGTTGTAGGTATACTTAATTCTAAGGGGAACAGTTTCGGTTTTGGTGGTGACAGAATATGTGTAGTGCCTAATAATATGGTAAGGGAGTATTCTTCAGAAATTGGCAGTTTAACCTTTACCATAAGTGTGCGCGTAAATAACTCTGCTCAAATGGATGCAGCTGTTAGTGAGGCTAAGGGCGAATTCAGGATCATCCGTAAAATACCTTTGGGTAATGAAGAAGATTTTGGCATTGTGAAAAGTGATGACCTGGCTAACGTGCTTATTAAGAATTTAGAAAATATTACACTGGGCGCAACTGTAATTGGAATGATAACGCTATTTGGTGCGGCTATCGGACTAATGAATATCATGCTGGTTTCGGTAACAGAGCGAACTATGGAGATTGGAGTACGTAAAGCTATCGGTGCCACTAAGCAATTGATCAGAAACCAGTTTTTAATGGAAGCTATTGTCATTTCTCAACTAGGGGGAGCACTGGGTATTATACTAGGCATTAGTATCGGAAACTACATAGCGCTTTTCTTTGGTATAGGGTTTATCATTCCCTGGTTTTGGATACTTACAGCTGTTACTATATGCCTTGTTGTGGGTGTAATATCTGGTATATATCCGGCCATCAAAGCATCGCGCCTTGACCCCATAGAAGCTTTAAGATACGAGTAATACCCTGGGTCCTCTTTATTTTACAACCTTAGTGTTATAGTATTTGCACCATTGGGTCAACCCGCATTTATCGCACAATGGTTTGCGCGCAAGGCACACATAGCGGCCATGCAATATCAACCAGTGATGTGCTAAAGGTATTTTAGATTCAGGAATATGCTTGATGAGTTGCATCTCTGTTTGTAAAGGATTTTTAGCTCCTACCGTAAGACCAATTCGTGCAGCAACCCTGTATACATGAGTATCTACAGCCATTTTAGGCTGATTGTAAACTACAGATGCTATTACGTTAGCAGTCTTTCTGCCGACACCGGGTATACTTGTAAGCTCTTCAACTGTTGCAGGTACTTTGCCTCCAAACTTCTCTACAAGCACTTTGGAACCATTGACGAGGTAACCTGCTTTGTTATTTGGATAACTGATGCTCTTAATATATTCACGCACTTCATCGATGGAGGCCTTAGACATACTCCATGGATCGGGAAACTTTTTGAATAGTGCCGGGGTAGTTAAGTTTACACGCTTGTCTGTACATTGTGCAGAGAGGACAACCGCCACAAGTAACTCAAAAGGGTTACCATAATACAGTTCAGTCGCTGCAGTAGGGTTATGCTTCTCGAAATAGGCAATAACATGTTCAAATAGTTCTGCTCTTTTCACAAAGCAAAACTACAAGGAATTACATAATGCCAACTTAGTTGCTAATGTATTCAATGAAGTTCTTACCATCATTACACTGCTCTACTTTTAGAGCTTTGGAATAATTAAGGATATTCACAATGGTGAGGCGAGATGGCTCTGCTTCATCTTTTACTTGTGGTGCCCGGTTGTCGAAAATGACATCCATATTTGAGAGGGTAATGTGATGAGTATTTTTTTCCATGTGTATATAGTTTGAGATTTAATCATACAATAAGAACGCAAGCTTATTTTAATTATTGTATGTAACAAATAAAAAAAGCGTACCCCTAAGAGATACGCTTTTATAGAAATAACAGATGCTCTATACAGTAAGTGTAATCTGATGCTCTTCGGCAAGCCTCCTCAGGTTAATAAGGGCATAACGCATTCTGCCAAGGGCAGTGTTTATACTAACGTTGGTCATATCAGCTATCTCCTTAAAGCTCATATCATAATAGTGACGTAACACAACTACTTCCTTTTGTTCCTGGGGAAGATGATCCACTAACTTGCGTAAGTCCTTATGTATTTGATGTTTTATCACTTTGTCTTCGTGCGACAGGTCCTCTACCTTTATTACATCGAACACATCGATTACCCTGCCATCAGGCTTAACTACTTTACTTATAGTGCTAATCCGCTTGTTTTGACGGAAATAGTCGATAGTCAGGTTATGGGCAATACGTACCACCCATTGGATGAACTTACCTTCACCATTATATTGTTGCTTTTTAAGGGTGCGAATTACCTTAAAGAAGGTTTCCTGGAAAATGTCTTCAGCTACATTCCTGTCTCTCACAACATTAAGGATATAGGTAAATACCCTTTTTTTGTGACGTTCCAGAAGTTCACCGATAGCGGTCTCTTCTCCTGCCTGATACTGACGAATGAGTTCATCGTCTTCAATAAACTGCTCCATGAGGTTACTTTTTTAAGGATTAAAAAAAGTAGCAGTTTATGCGATGAGTTTGGGTTTTAGAATGTTAATGATTAGAACAAATATATGTTAAAGGATGTTAATTCTCCAAATAATAAAGGTTATTTCTTTCGCCACGCCTAACTAATATTTTAATAATCAATAAGTTACAGTTTAAATAGTCAACCTAATTCTTGCCAAATAGCCACTCTTCAGGGTTTAGTTTATTCTGCCCTTTCCATATTTCGAACTGCAATAGGGTTTTGCCCTCATCTTCGTCATAAAGGATAGTACCAATTGTTTCCTTGGTAGTTAATTTATCACCCGACTTAATAAATACATCTTTAAGGTTGGCGTATACGCTTAGGTACTCACCATGACGAACCATAACTACTTTACCGGATGATGGAAGGTCAACTATACCGGTAACTGTTCCCTCAAACACCGATCTGACTATAGCGCCCTTAGTAGTGGCAATATCTATACCATTATTGGTCATGGTGATACCGGGTAGAGGGGAATAGGTACCAAATTGCTTGAATATTATGCCTTCTACCACAGGCCAGGGTAGTTTACCTTTATTGCCTTCAAAATTCTGCGATAAAGCTTTGGCTTCCGGTGTAAGACTTATTTCATTTGTCTTAACTCTTTTGGTAGTGGTTCTGGCAGTTGACTTTTTGATTTCTTCCTCTATGATCTTGTGGATTGCTTCATCCAGCTTTTGAGCAGCCTTCTGTTTTTCAGCTATTTGTTGTTTTAGCTTTTTTTCTTTGCCCTGTAGCCCGGAAAATACCTTCTGCTGATTCTTTTTTTCATTAGCTAGCTGCTCCTTTTGGTCCTGTTGATTCTGAAGTAACTCCTGTTTTTCATCCTTTTTCCGTTGGAACTCCTGAACTTTTACATTAAGTACTTTTTTGCCGGAGTCAATCAAAATGGCCTGCTTATGTCGGTATTCTTCATATTCCTGTAAATACCTTATTCTGGATACTGCTTCTCCAAAATCGTCAGAAGCAAAGATGAACATGAGTTTACTGTAAGCACTTTCATTCCTGTACTCATCACATATCATATGGGCATATTCCTTTTTCAGATCCCCCAGGTGAACCTCCATAGTGCCTATAGAATCATTTCCATCATTGATCTGTGCCTGGAGTAAGTCTAATTCATTGCTTATGGTTTCTATAATTTCCTGGCGAACACTTATCTTTTTGTTAAGGGTGATCAATTGATTTAAGGAAATCTCTTTATTATTCGTCGTTTCGTTAAGCATGCTATTTAAATTAGCCATTTCCTGTTGCAGCTTTTTTTTGCGGGCTTCAAGTTCCTTACGGTCCTTTTGAGCAATTGACGTAAAGCACAGGCATGTGCATAGCAGCAGAAGAGTAAGTTTTTTAATACTGTACCCTGTCATACTTTTTAGGAATTGTGAAAGGAGTCTCTTCGGTAGGTTTAAATGCAACCTTTTTATACTGCATATCTACCTTGATAAGCTTTTCAGCCTTGATCTGATATTGAATATGACACGGAAACATCACAGAATCTACCTTCTGATAGTCGCTATAAAAGGCGTCAAATGTTCTGTGGTTTACAAAATCCTCAACGCGAACATGAGTTATATGAAAATCTACCGGATCAAGAAATATGAATTGACCATCATCCTTGCTGTGAAATGGCTTGTTTCGATATATTACCCTTTTAAGGTGTCTCTTTCTTATCGTACTTATAATGTATTGTTTCCCATCGAAATAAGATTTCATTTTAGAAGTATCGTTGTAAAATTCCATACTGCTTCCCGCCATAACTGATTGAACCATTTCAAAGTCCACATCATTATCCAGCTTGCTATTTATAAAGCTATAATCGCCCTTGGAATAGACATCATGAATGTAGTCAATACGCATGGCAGAATCTTCGGTGAGCATAATTTGTGCAACCTTGATACCAAGTTTTGAGATAGACATCCAGATAAGGCTGTCTTTGCGCATGCGCAAATTACCGCTAAAAGAATAGTGCTCACTGTCAATATCCATATCAACAGATGTATGTGCACTTATCCATGTATAATTGAGTTCGTTGCTTTTTATTTTGGAGGCAAGGGTGCGAACATTCTCCTTTTTTAACGAAGGGACTGACGCTTTAGTTTGCTCGCTCTGTTGAACTTTACTTGTGGTTTTGCAAGCTATAGCAAATAGTATAGGAGCGAGGGTTAATAATAATAATTTCTTCATCCCTAATTCCTACTTTTCATATAAGCGTTTGTCCCTGATCTTTTTATCAAGCAGATCTGACTTTTGGCCTGCGTCTTTTGATTTCTGCCAATAGCTTAAAGCTTGATCTTTATCTCCGAGTTTATACATAATATCTCCGTAGTGTTCTAGTATCGAATTATCTTTTGCACCACCGTGTTGTAAGGATTTGTCTTCCCAGCTCTTTGCATCCTGGTAATTTTTTTCCATATATAATATCCATGCGTAAGTATCTTCATACGTGTAATTATTAGGAGCTATTCCAATGGCTTTTTTCGACATAGCATCAGCCTTGCTAAGGCTTGTATCTCGCAAAGAAAGGTAATAGCTATAGTTATTAAGGGCTAAGTCGTTATTGGGATTAATTTTCAATGCTGCCTCATAGGCAGAATCGGAAGCCTTGTAATGTTTAAGTGCGTTATTAGCATCTGCAATGATAGAGAGGAAATTACCAAGCAGGATTGAATCATAAGTTATATATTGAATTCCCTCACGAGCCGAACTCAATGCATCTGGATAATCCTTTATTTCTGTATTTGCAATTCCATTCAAATAATAAAGTTGAGTGTTCGTTGGAAATAAACCTATAGCTGCTTTAGTTGTATTTGCCAGGCCTGAAAAGTCATTAAGTGACCCCTCTACGCGTATTAATTTATCCCAGGATGCATATTTGCTGCTATCTTCTGAAATGGCAAGCTCATACTGTTCCCGCGCTTTTTGAAGGTCCATTCTCCTTAATAAAAAATCGCCATACATCATGTGCGCTTTGGCTTCCTTAGGATCAGCTTCTATCATCAATTGGCACAAGTTAATGCCTTGTATGCTTAATGAATCGTATCCATTACTTATTGCATAAAAATTGCTAACGAGTATTCTCAACTTAGTGTCTATGTCTAGTGAAGATTGTTTAAAGGCCAACTGTAATTCGGTGTAGGCCATACCTGCATTGTGTCGTGCACGGTAATAATCTGCAAGCGAGAGGTGAACCATAGGGTCATTGGGAGAAGTCTGTTCCATCTTTTGATATACTTCAAAAGCTTTGTCACTCTTGCCCTGCATTTCATACAAGTTGCCTAGCATATCATAATACTGTGGTACGTCAGGGCTATTCTTAATAAGTTCCTGTATCTCCTTTTCAGCATTTACATAGTCTTTGGCGCGTTCATATATTTCAATAATATTCATGGACACTTGTTCATTAAAGCCCAGTTTTTGTTCAGCAGTTTGATAGGTTTGTGCCGCTTGAGTATAATTGCCGGACCGCAATTGTGCTACTGCGAGCTTATAATAATAATCGGTAGCCCGTGGATGATCATGTAGAAGGTTTTTATACACTTCTGCCACGTCTTTATATCTGCCTTTATCCTGAAGACATTGTGCATACAATTCCTCGTACCAAATATTAGAGGGCTCTAATTGAACTGCCTTTGCAATGTATATAAGTGCACTGTCGGGTTGCTTTTCGTACTCAAGGATGTCAGCTATTTCATAATTGCATGGTGCACTTGTCCTATCAATATTTAAGCAGTGAAGAAACGTAGTGAGAGCCTGGTCGTAATCGCCTAATATTTTTTTAGTGTTAGCCTCGTAATAGTCAGTTTTAAAGGCAACATACTCATCATCAGAAAGTGCTTGATGTTTGGATATATTTTTAGAGGTTACAACTTTTTTTGAACCACCGCATGACGAAATAAGAAAACTTACCATTGCGATAATAGCTATGAAGTAACTCGTTCTATATTTTAGAGCGTCTAATGTCATTAGTCTTTACATTGGCTAAAATCACCCAGATTTAATATACGCGCTTTCCCTGAGTATTCTACATTATTACCAAGCATTGAGCTGGATATAGAGCTATCCTTTATCCGGCAATTTTTTTGAATTATAGAATCTGTAATGTTTGAGCTTTCTATCGAAGTACCTTGACCAATGGATACGTATGGTCCCACAGATGAGTTTTTAATCGTCACACCTTCCTGAAAATAGCATGGCTGTAATACTTTCGAATTCTCAATTACAACTGAGCCCGGTACTTCTTTTTGAGGTTTAGTCTCAAGCATTCTCTTATTGGTAAAAAGGGTAGCATCTTTGTTCCCGCAATCAAGCCATTCCGAAACCTGAGCAACGGTAAATTTGGTACCCTTGGTTTTCATGTTTTCCAGAGCATTGGTAAGCTGGTATTCACCTTTTTCCTTAATGTCATTATCAATAAGGTGCTGCATTTCCTTTTTCAAATATGCACCATCTTTAAAATAATAAATACCTATAATAGCAAGGTCAGAAACAAATTGCTGGGGCTTTTCTATAAAATCAGTTATGTAATTATGTGTATCAAGTTTTACAACGCCGAATGCTTTAGGGTCTGCTACCTTTTGAACCCATATAGTTCCGTCCTGGTTATCGTCAATGGTTACTTTACCTCTGAATAAAGTATCGGCAAAGGCTACTATTATTTTGCCTTTTAAAAGATCATTGGCACATAAAACAGCATGAGCAGTGCCCAAGGCTTCTTCCTGGTAATATATCCTTCCCTTAGCACCGGCTTTTTCTGCTATATGCAGTAAATTGGCTTCTGCTTCTTTTCCAAAGTGACCGATCACAAATCCTATCTCATCAATTTTTTCCTGGCTCA
>Ga0206879_1081_pt1 | contig 14576 bp, 18 predicted proteins | sample Alteio_BWOrgCont_5_FD_152897 | JGI IMG/M metagenome (GOLD analysis project Ga0206879, IMG submission 152897) | Enriched cells from forest soil in Barre Woods Harvard Forest LTER site, Petersham, Massachusetts, United States -... | ecosystem: Environmental > Terrestrial > Soil > Temperate forest > O... | reverse complement strand
ATGATCTGCGTTTATCATAATCATCTGTGGTATCTGCGTTCCATTGTATTAATTTATTAGTGGTTATTTATCAGAATCTTAATTCGTAATTAAATGGAAGTTTGTTCTAAAACCTCCCTCTCCCATATCGTGCTGCCATCTGAGTGCTTTGCAGCCTGGAACATCCTGCGGGCTATATCTTCGTTGGTGGTTACGGTACCGTCTACAAACAGTCCGTCCTTTTCTATGGAGTAGCGTATGCGTTTACTCTCCGGGTGAATTTCTTTTACCAGTGCTATTATCATTTTGTTTATTTTTTTTAGGGGCTGAGGTTAACAGCCATAGAACGCTGATGACGCTGATTGCTTATGATTCTAATGATCTGCGTTTATCATAATCATCTGTGGTATCTGCGTTCCATTGTATTAATTTATTAGTGGTTATTTATCAGAATCTTAATTCGTAATTAAATGGAAGTTTGTTCTAAAACCTCCCTCTCCCATATCGTGCTGCCATCTGAGTGCTTTGCAGCCTGGAACATCCTGCGGGCTATATCTTCGTTGGTGGTTACGGTACCGTCTACAAACAGTCCGTCCTTTTCTATGGAGTAGCGTATGCGTTTACTCTCCGGGTGAATTTCTTTTACCAGTGCTATTATCATTTTGTTTAGTTTTTTAGGGGTTGAGATTAACAGCCATAGAACGCTGATGACGCTGATTGTTTATGATTCTCATGATCTGTGTTTATCATAATCATCTGTGGTATCTGCATTCCATTGTATTAATTGTTAATTATTAATTGATTTCTCTTTTTCATGTACTTATTGGCTACCCTAAGCGCTGCTTTGTTCCTGGCTAAACGCTCGGGGTGGTAGGCTGCCCAATGGTATACGGTAATAACGGCTACGTTAATTTCCTGCGCGATGGCTATCTGCAGGTCGCGGTCCTTTCGGATGAGATCCCTTAACTTAGAATCGAACTTTTTTTCAACACTTTGTATCATATTAAATAATTGTTTTATATTTGCGTAATAAATTGTGATACAAAAGTAATATTATGTTTACTAATAATAAACATTAAGCTTATTAGTTATTAACAACACATCAAACCCCTTGTAAATGAAACACAACCCCGAGACCAAAAGACTAATGGATGTACTGGATGGACTTAAAAAGACCAAGAACATCAGTATGTACCAGATAGCCAAAAAGATCAACTACCTGCCGCAGTCGTTCAGCCGTGTAAGATCAGGCGGACAGAACCTGCCATCGCGCATCATACACAAGATATGCGAGATATATAACATCAACAAAGGATACATATACACAGGCCAGTTCCCTGTATTTATTGACGAAAAGCAAGCCAAGATAATAGAACGCAATACCGGCAAAGCTGTAGTTAAGCAGGCGAGCAGCAAGGTGCCTTACTACGACACCTACCTTACTGCAGGTATGCTCAAAAAGTTTGGCGATAACGTAGTTAACCCTTCGTACTTTATTACCATACCGTACTTTGTAGAGTGCTCACTCGCGCTGCGTGTATCGGGCGACAGTATGTACCCTAAATACCGTAGCGGTGATATAGTAGTTTGTAAACTGGTACAGGATAAAACCATGATACTACACGGAGAGCCTTATGTAGTTATCACTCCCGACTATTGCGTAGTTAAGTACCTGGATCCACACGATAGCGACAAGAGTAAACTAGTACTCCGTAGCGAAAACCCTAAGTTTAAACCTAGCGACATACCTAAAAAGGACATATTACAGATGTATCTTATTAAAGGGAAGATAGAAATTCTTTAAGTCGTAAGTTGTCAGTCGTCAGTCTTTAGCCCCTGACAGAATTGATAATGGCTTTATGTTTATATAAAAAGAGAAACCGCCTTTAGGGGCGGTTTTTGTTGCTCATAGTAATGTGAATGCTAACGAATTTGTTTATACTTTTGCACTTCAAACATCTCTACCATGCAGTATTTTGCGATGCCAAGATTTACTTTTCTGCTTAGTGTATTCTTCTTCTTTGCCTCTCTGACAAAAGTACCAGCTCAAGACACAAATTTTAAGGGCTCTTGTTATGGTTGCACATTACTAAAAAACATAGACCAATCGTTGCATGTAATTAATGACTCTACTGACTGGCTTATGCGACACGGATTCGACTACAGTTGTGATTCTTGCTTTTATGGAATGGTCGACACACTAAAAGCAAGGTTCATAAGCACCTCGAAGACTAAATACATTAAAACCCTTAGCAACTTAGCCAAGAATAGTGATGGTGCCTACAGCGAATATTTTGAAAACGCTGATATCTTGTATAAAAATTTCAAACCATCTTGTGATTACTTTTACAACTCGAAAGATACGGGCGCATTATTCTTTTGTTTAATAAGGGAACTCATGTTTGAAATGTATTATGGTTACGCCCAACCCGATACTGCTAAAATAAGTGAGATACAGCAATTTATTAAGAAGCAAGAATCTCTTTATCATATAAAAGACGGAGAAAAGACATTCATTGACTCATTTATTGGAAGAGCCAAACAGGAAGAAGACTATGAAAATAACAGCACCCAGGAAGAAAACTAAAACTTAACAAACAGTGAGAAACATACTACTGATATTTTTCACTTTCTGTATTGTTAGCCTTTGCAAAAGCCAGCAACATATAATTGTTTCAAAGGATAGCATAGGAAAATTATTACAGGGCACTTGGCGCTTTGATAGCTTACCCAAACAATTACTGACGATTACATATAAAAATGTAGGCGAAGATGACGAAAGCATTTGGAAAGATGGAAAGGATATAGTAGCAACAATGAACGACACCGTGAAAAGCAATAAAACTTCCACGTTTCAAGTAATTCCTCAATACCCAAGAGAAAAACTAAGCTTCTATGGTTACACTAAAGTAAGTGGCGGTACTCCACCCCATAGCAGTGACACAGGAGTTTGTATGCTAATGACGACGGGTGCGTTTTCTAATTCCGTCCTTGCAATAAAGTTTCGCTACGAAATAAAATCAATGAGCAATTCTGAACTAATACTTGTGGATATAAAACCATTCAAACATCAGCCTACCTATAGGCTGACTAAAATGAAATAGTAATGTCGCTACCCGTTTAAGCAATCCACAGGGGTGCTCTAGATTCCACTTTGCTCCTCCCCCGAGGACTCGGGGCTATCGGGACGGAATGATACCCGTGTATTATTATACCCAGGAAACAAAATCTATCATATCCAGCTTTATTAACTCCCATATTTTGCCCCTCAAACAAATGGGATCAAAATCCTGATCAGCTTCTGTAAAGTCAGTAAACTTTTTCTTTATCAGTTTGGCATCATGCGTATATGGATAGCGCTTCTTGTGCAAATCCAGCATCTCCTTAAATGAGTATTTATCCATTAACTCATGTATATCCCAAAAATCTTTTTTCCTTCCTGTTCTCAATATCACATCCAGCTTCATTGCAATTATCTCTCCACTAGTTGCCATCCGGATACTATCTATCAGCAAGACCTGTTTAATATATTTATCAGTATAAAAGAGGTCGAGCTTTATAGAATCGTTTTGGCTTTTACCTATAAAATAAGACCTGCCCATACCCACTGGTTCAATCTTGCTGGTATCAACATATGTATAATGCCTGCGCAAAAAAGTATCCATCGCCTTAAAGTCTATTGACTTATAAGTAGCATCGGTAAACATATCTATATCCACCGATTTTCTGTGCCCCAACTGTAAGCTTAATGCAGTACCACCTACAAGTCTGAAAGAATTAAATTCAGGTGCCTTCATCAATGTTTTTAAAACATTATGCAACAAAGGTGTTATGGTATTATAGTGAAGCTTCTCTTTTTCCATTCATTATTTTATCAATAGCCTCTTTACCGTAGAACCTGGTAATTTCATCCTTCTCTGTTTTGTTACCTCGTTCAAATACCCTTTCTATAACAGCACGCTTTTGTTTCTCCCAATCTATGTTTTCCATAAGGGTATCCCAAAACAAAATACGTCTTACTTTTTTAAGATCCGGGTGCTTGATACCCTGCTTTCTTTTTACCCTTTCAATATCATAATATATTTGCAAGATCATCAGATAACCCTCTTCCAGGTTAAGGGCTTTTTCAATCTTCAGTGCCAGGGCAGTATTCATATCGCGCTTACCTAATGTAATAGTGCTAAAGGTTTGAGGATACTCCTGCAAAGAAATGGCAAATTTAGATTTACCTATACCACGTCTATTAAGTTCACGAGCAACTATCAACCCGGGATGAACTCCTTTCATAGTAGTTAATTGATTTTTCATAATACAAATATAAACAAATTTGTTTACATATATATGTTTATATTACAAATCATTTTAATGAAACAGCTTTATGATTTATACCTTAAGTAAAGCCTTAGCAGGTAGTATAGATTCCTCACTCTTGTTCATCTTTCCTACGATAACCTAGTTTTTTGCGAGATTCTTGTGAAGGCTCTAATAACTGTTTCAACGCTTCAAATATCATCTGTATCTCCTCTTCATGCTTTTTTAGGTGATGATCATTATGCAGCAACTTCTTTTCTATTGTTTCGAGTTTCAGTAATATATCTTTATGCGTACTTAGCATCTCCCTCATTTGAGTAAAAATCCGCATGATTTGAATATTTACGGCAATAGCCTGTTTGCTGCCTAAAACGCTTGATAACATTGCCACACCCTGCTCTGTAAAGGCATAAGGTAAATACTTTGTATGCCCTCCTCTTTTTAAGGTGCCAATTTGGCTCCTTAAAACTTGATACTCTTCATTAGTAAGTTCGAACATAAAGTCTTCAGGGAAGCGATCTATGTTACGTTTCACTTGGCGTTTCAATTGCTTGGTCTCCACATTATACATTTGGGCCAAGTCCGTGTCCAGCATAATCTTATGGCCCCTTACCATGTATATTTTGTCAACTATTCGCTTTGATGATATTTCCAGTGATTTACTCATACAGCTATTTTATCTTAGACAAAAATAAAAATTGTTCTTTACAATCGTCTCTCACCTATGTATCGCAAATTGCGATACCTTACATCAAGCAAACCTTAGCAGGTAATACTCTCTATTTTAACAATGCACTTATATCATATTTGCCATAACTGGCAGCTTTTACATCAGCAATACTTATTAAGTTAACTGAGGTGATGAAATAAAGCTGTTTTTGATAAAGAATGTAGGGCATATGCTCTCCTAAATCAGGATAATCTTTTGAAGGCAAAAAAAGAGTTTTATCATCAAAAAACAGGAAACAACCTTCAAAATGCTCTGGATAGGATATTTTCCATTTGTGGTGTACTTTTTTTATATTTTGATCTAAACATATTAAGGTATCCCGATGGCACCCGAAACAGATATAATAAACCCCATTGCTAGCAAGAGACGAGTCTTCTATAGTTTCAAAATAAATGTAAAGCTTTTGGATAGTATCAGGTAATCCTTGAAACAATAGGCTTCTTCTTGGTTGTTCACTTACGAAGTTATCTCTTGAACAAGAGACAAACATCAGCATCAACAAGAAGCAAATTATCCCAGAAATTATCTTTTTCATCTTAAATAAATATACAATTCCGATACCTAACTATTCCATAACTACCATCCTGCATTTTAGTACTGCCACATATCATGTTCTATTTCGAACATCTTCTTTTTTATCTTCTCCCCTTCTAACAGCCTATCTAGTCCTGTAGTATTTACAACACCCGCTAGCGGCCTGTTATATACATTACTCTCCTGGAAGATATAACTGGAGAACTGTCTCTTTTCAAAGATATCATCAAAGTTTAGTCGCTGTGAGTCATTGAAAGGATTAAACGCCTCTTTAGTAGCAAACAGAGACCTTGCCTGAGGAAAGTATATCCAAAATAAGGGACTCAAGCCACCGGTAGTATCTTCTTGTTTGGTGTTCCTGTTAGTGGGCACTAACATAGGTGCTATGCCCAGTATGCGAACATCCATTACGGAACGTTGCTTATCAAAGAACCAATCTTCTTTGAGCATATACCCTCGTATCATATTGGGTTCAATAGGCTCAGCTGCTGGAGGAAGTGGGTTGCCATTTTCATCTACCAGCGAACTATCCACAGGCTCTATTATCTCCATCAGTTTAGCTTTACTAAGCTGAACAGTAAAGGTATTATCCAGGTCTGTAAGCGAATTATCTTCGTAGGCCATCATTTCTCCACCCTTCACTGCTTCTCTAATTATATCCCACAAACATTCGCGATCGGCATTACGCTTAAGGGGATAATATAAAGTAAGGTTTATCTTTTCTCGCAGATCTAATATCCTCCATATTCGTTGGGACCATAATACATCTGCCTGTCTTAAAGCAACGTATCGCACCGGATAATGCATGGTATCCTTTGAATAAGCCCCTGGTGGAGGATACATTTTCTCAGGAGGTGGCGGATCTTTTATGCCTCCTTGTCCAAAGGTATTTCCACAAATAAGACTAGAGAAAACAACACCTACAATGGATAGAAATTTGCTTATGGTGGTAGTGTGGTTGGTTTGCATGAGTTTAAATATACAAAATATTCCTTTAGGAAATGCACTTTACCATCAAACAAGCTTCAGCGAATACTATAGATTCCTCATTCCTCTTCGCTCCATTCGGAATGACAAAACAAGTTATTATAGGTATTTGAATTTTAAACAGGGTCGACCTCGTTTAAAATTCTCTAGTTACTAGTAGTAATCATGTCATCCCGACCCCGAGTGCTCAGGGGAGGGATCTCAACGCCTTAGCGGGTACTGGAGGAAAAAGATTTAACTTATATTAACAAGGCCTCTCAGGAGGTCTGTTTAATTTGTGACGTCTTATTCATCGTAAAATCTTACAAACTAATTTATATACTATGCAGAAAAAACATACCAGTATCCTTATGTCCTTTCTTTTTACATGTGCTACATGCTTTGCACATGCCCAGGACACATCATGGATAAACAAGAATGTGCATTTTGATATGACCGGAGGATTTGATTATTTCCCGGGCAGCCTTTATTCTACTGTTAATGCTTACAACATTCTTTTACCCAACCAGATCAAAACAATCAGGGTCGAACAAAATAATCTGTTCAATCCAACCTGGAAATCTGCCAGTGATAACCCCATGTACCACGGAGCCTATTATCTTGAGTTTAATGCCAAAGCCGACGTTGTAAAAGGAGTAACCATCTATGGATCGTTAATAGGAGAAAACAGGGGAGCATCATACGGCGTAACCAATACAGCAAACATAATTGTCTATCCCGAGCTCACGCTGGTTCTCGATAGAAATATTAATATAGGTAATCAAACCATACGTGTGGCGGGCTCCTTCGGAAATCAGACCGATCCTACGCTTTATGAAGGCCTAACCATGTATAACCTGTATCTTGAAGGGAATGATTTTTCTGTTGGCTGGCATAAACTTAAATTTCGATGGTTTGAATTCTCTAACATGGATGATGATATAGGATTAAATATTCATAATTCCTTCGATTACATTCTTTCGCTGGATGCATTAAAACTGACAAGTACCTGGAAGCTGGATATACAGGCAGGATTTTCTGACTATCAAAACGACCCCTTATATATCCGTACCAACTATGTCCCCTCTCCTATCACGCCCGATATCTTATCTGACCCAACATCTGCAGATGCACAAATATTCAACCTATCTGCAGGTGCTTATGTAGATAATAAATTAAGGATATATGCCCAGGTAAGTTCCAGGCCCTTCGAAGACATTGCAGGCACAGGAATTGAACGCTATGCTGCACTGGCCGGATTACATTATAAAAAGGCAAGTGATAAATGGAGAACTGAGCTTACAGCCGAAGCCAGGTATTATGGTAAAGGCTTTAACGCCAATTTTAAAAATACAGATGTATTCTACAGAAATACCTCTAACCAAATTGGCTGGGCTAATACAATAGGCCCGCAGTTCTACCCCATGTTTATGTATGACAGGCCATTTAGCCAATGGGCTGTTTTTACAGAATACCAGAACGGGCAGAGCTATGATAATGTGGGAGCATTAACGGCTCACCTTAAAGAACAATATTTCTTTCATAAACGCTTATTCATACAAGCCGACCTGGACTTTAACTATATGCTGGCCGAAGGAGATGCTCCTTTTCTGTATCCCTTTTATACCGTTGGCATAGGCTGGGAACCTGCAAAAAACAACACTGCAATGATATGCATCACTAATAAGGGCATGAACCTGGATATGCACTACTATACTTTTTATTTATACCAATATCCTTACATCGGGTTTCTATTAAAGAGATCTCTTGACCCCAAATGGCGTGAGAAGTCCTGATTAGTGCACTTATCCCGTTTACACGCTAGACAAAACCTTAGCGTATACTCTAGATTCCTCATTCCTTTTCATCCTTCCTTCGATAACCTACCTTTTTACGAGGTTCTTGTTGAGGTTCTAATAACTGTTTCAACGCTTCAAATATCACTTGTATTTCATCTTCATGTTTTTTGACATGTTGGTCTTGCTTAAGAATTTTTTTCTCTAATCTCTCGAGCTTTACTAATATATCTTTATGGGTGATGAGCATTTCGCGCATATTAACAAAGACCTCAATAATGCGAATACTCACCTGAATAGCCCTTTCGCTTTTAAGTATATTGGCGAGCCTCAACACACCGTGTTCTGTAAAGGCATAAGGTAAAGAACCTCCTAGATACTTTCTAGATGGTATCGCATTTTGCGATACCATAAAATCAACCTCTTTCTCCTTTAATTGAAACATAAAATTACCCGGGAAACGTAATTTATTTCGTTTTACTTGTTCACGCAAGCGTATGGGTTTCACTCCATACATTTCAGCCAGGTCTTTATCCAGCATTACCTTATGCCCAAGGAGAAAGTATATTTTGTCAACTATTCCCTTTGATGATATTTCCAGTGATTTACTCATACAGCTATTTTATCTTAGACAAAAACAAAAATTGTTCTCTCATTACTATTACAGGTATCGCAATTTGCGATACCTTACACTATTAAGCAAGCCTTAGCAGCTACTTTAGATTCCTCATTCCACTTTGTTACATTCGGAATGACAATCCAGTACTGTTTTTAGCAGGATTTTTAGCAGGGTCGACCCCGTTGAAAATCCTCACATTGTGACCCATAAAAACTGTCATCCCGAACGAAGTGAGGAATCTCAAACCTTGTAGCACACAAAAGCTTAAAGAAATATTTGCATTTTGTTGTCGTATATACTATATTTGCGACAACAATTAAATTTTATACAAAATGAGACAGTTAACATTTGCAGCTTTGCAAGTAAAAGATCTGGAAGCATCGAAAGACTTCTACACGAAGAAATTAGGTTTTGAAGTTGGTAATACCAATCCCCAGGCTTGCGTTTTTAAATATAACAAAGGTGAAGCCAGCTTTGCCATCAGAACACCACTTGAAGACATAGAAGGAAAAGAATTAGGCGTAGGTGTATCCGTTTGGTTTGCCGTGAACGAAAATGTGGATGAGCTAAAGAAGCGTTTTATTGAAAACGGAATAACTACTGATGGTCCGATAATTGAAACTCCTTTTGGAAGAGCATTTCATGTAAAAGACCCTAGCGGCTATAAACTTACTTTTTTGGAAACAAAATAGCCAATCAACCAACATGATTTTAATTTCAATGCAAATACTTCAAAAATACTATGGCTAAAAAAATAGAATTTCATTTTAAAAGTCCGAATGAAAGCCCCGGCTATCTTTTGGGACATGTGACCATGTTGTGGCAACGAAAACAAAAAAAGGTTTTAGACCCTTTAAATCTGACACAGACACAATTTGTTCTTTTAGCAGCTTTAGGCTGGCTATCCAGAGAAAGCAATGCGGTAACACAAGTAGATATAGCCAATCAAAGTAATGCTGACAGAATGATGGTTTCTAAAGTATTGCGAACCCTGGAAGAAAAGAAATTTATCACAAGACAAGAACACGAAGTTGACACAAGAGCAAAAACTATTAAACTCACAAAAGAAGGTACAGAAGTATTACAGAAGGCAATTGTTAAAGTGGAAAATGCTGATATCGAATTTTTCTCAGCAATAGAAACACGACTTCCATCGTTCAATGCGAGTATGATAAAACTTATCGATGTAAATAAACACGAATAGAAGCATCACTGTATTATGTATTTGAATTTTCAACCCCGAGCGCTCGGGGAGACCAATGATCAACTCTTGGTTTAGGCTAAAGCCAATCCTTATTCTTTCTTTAAACCACGACATAAATGTCGTGGCAATTAATTAATCCACCCTATACAATAGCCCCGACTTTTAAGTCGGGGATTATCAACACCAGGTATATGTAGGCTTTAGCCCAATCATAACCCACCTAACCCTCTGCAAAATAATCAATTAGCAAAAATTATTAGTTTTGCGGACTTCATTTAAACTCAATACTATGAAAACATCTTTACTCTTAGCCACCGCTCTATTTTTTACACTTAGTGCATCTGCCCAGCACGAGGACGGCTTTACCAATAAGACCGAGGCCAGGAACAAAACCATCAATGGATTAAAAGAAGGCAAATGGCTGGATTACTCCAGCATCAGCTTTGATATATTACCAGACAGCAACAATTCGCAGTACTATGTGTTAGACACCTATAGAGGAGGCAAACTAAATGGTGTAGCGAGATTTTATCAGAAGAACGGAACTTTGTTGAGCAAAGACACCTATAGGGATGGAGAGAAGAACGGGCCCTTGCAACAGTACTTTCCGAATGGTAAAGTAAATATGGATGGTAACTTTTTAAATGATAAGCCCGATGGTGCTATTAGAATTTATGCTGAGAGCGGACAATTGGAAGAGGAACAGAACTATGCTAATGGCAAGAGGAATGGCGAGCAGAAAACATACCATGAGAATGGAAAATTAAGAAGCATTGCCACCTATGTTAATGGTGAAGAAAATGGTGTTGCTAAAACCTATTACGATGATGGCAGACTTTGGACCGAAACACCATACACCAATGGCGTTAAGGGACAGAAAAAAGAATACACCTACGATAAGAACGGGAACGCATCGGATGTAAGGGAAATGAAAAAACAAGATTCGATAAGGCAGGTAGAGGTAATGAAAAAAATGAAGGCAGAGCTAAAGCACAGGCTCGATTCGGAGAATGCACCTTTAAAAGTATACGATAGTGGTTATACTAACAAAGCATTAGCTAACAATGCCATGATGGATGGAAAGAGAGAAGGCAAATGGGTTATTTATAGCGATAAACAAGGTAAAGCTACCGAAGATGAAAGTATGGCAACGAATTATATTCTAGTTATTTATCACCAAAGCAACCCTTGTGGTATGTTACGTGGATATTATATGAATGGTAATGTCTACTCTAAGATATTTTACCAGAATGGAATTAAAACGGGAAGAGGAATGGTCTATTGGCCAAACGGAAATATGATGGTAGATGAATCATGGGATTATAATGAGCTGACAGGCGTATGGAAGGATTATTGGGAGAATGGAAATCTGAAAGCAGAGAAGCATTACGATAATGGAGTGGAGAACGGCCTGGAAAGAACCTATCACGAAGACGGCACGCTGAAGAGCGAAAGCAATTATAAGGATGGCACTGTCCTCGGTCAATAATTGTTGAGCTGAAAAAATACGCTAAGTAATTTCAATAATAGGTACCCTCGATGCTTCGGCTTCGGGGGTATTTTATTTACTCAGCTGCTTAAACCATTTTTTAGCACTTGGTCTGCGGTGCGGACAGCCTGGCCAGCAGCATGGTCTGCGTATCCCTTCTATAAGTTCCTCGCATAAGCGCTTTATATGTTCCTTTCTTGTTTCTGCCTTCTTAACAATGGTAACCCAGCATATCCATTCGTTACGTGCAAGCGGGGTAAGGTTGTTCCATAGCTCAAGTACATCAGGATTGGAAACCAGCGTCTTCCTAAGATCATCTGGCACTTCGTGCACAACACCTTCTGCTATTACCGTTTTAGTCATTTAGCTATTTGCTGATTGTTACTTACTGTTGCAATACAAAATTACAAAAACCTTTCATCCCAAACAAAGAGAGGAATCTCAATTCATTATCCCTGGTACATTCTCTGCCATTAATTCCTATATTTGAATCAATGCTTAAGTATAGATTCATATATATCATACTTTTTCTATTTGGCTTTTTGCAAGTAAAGGGCCAGTTCTGGTCAGAACACTATGTTAACCTGAAATGGAAAGCCGATAGCCTTTCAAAAAAAAGGACAATACAAAGAGGCAGCAATACTATTTAGCGAACTGTGTTCCTTACCCGATGTGCAGCGTGGCGATTACTATTATACCTGCTATAACTTCAGTAATGCAAATATGCCTGATAGTGCATATAAGTATCTGCACATGGGTGCACTGAAAGGATTAATGAGTGGACATAAAACTGAACTCGAAAAAGATAAATCTCTTACTCCGCTAACTACCAGGAAGGATTGGCCAGCCTTAAGGGACATGTTAGCTGCAAATGAAGATCGTGCCGGTACCAATGACAGCCTCAAAAAGGTATTAACTACGATGTATGAAAAAGACCAAAAGTTCAGGAAAATATACCACAGTGACACGAACAAACGCTTTAAAGACTCCATGCAAACTATAGGGCTTAAAACCGACAAAGAAGACCAGGAACAGTTTAAAAAGATTTTATCTATGTACGGATGGCCCGGCTTTAAACTCGTGGGCAGAAGCGGTGAAGCTACTGCATGGATATTGGCACAACATTCTGACATAGATACTGTTTTTCAGGAAAAATGCCTTGAATTACTGGAGGATGCTATTAGGAAGAACGATGCCCTACCTTCTCATCTTGCTTACTTAATAGACAGAAGACTTGTAAATGAAGGAAGGCCCCAGATATATGGTACCCAGTTTAGAGAACAAGAAGTGAATGGGGTGGATAAACTAGTACCCTGCCCATTAAAAGATGAAAAGAATGTAGATAAATGGAGATGCGCTGTCGGACTAGAACGTCTTCAGAAATATCTTGACAACAGCACTAAGTACTTCATAACCGGAAAATAAACGTGGTAGCTTAAGCCACTGTTAGTGTGCAATGAGCACAAACCCTCAGTAATATTTTAATGGCTTTGTCCGATTCTTAAACCCTTATTCGTTATAAGGGTATAAGTTACCTATTTCAAAACAATTAAAACAAGAAAAAATGGCTACAAAAATTATGACAACCCAAGAGGTTACTGACAGACTAATTGACCTTTGTCGCAAAGGGCAAGTATTAGAATCACAACAAGAACTTTTCGCTAATGACGCTACAAGTCATGAGCCTGCACATTCCCCTACGCTTCCAGCTATTGGCAAAGAAGCTGTATTGGCAAAAGGTAAATATTTTGCATCCCTTATAGAAGAGCGCCATAGCGGTTCGTTTGGAGATCCTATTGTTGCCGGCAACCATTTTAGTTTTGTTTGCAAATTAGATGCAACGCTAAAAGGAATGGGAAAAGTGGTGTGGAATGAAATTTGCCTGTATGAAGTTAAAAACGGCAAAATAGTTTCTGAGCAATTTTTCTACTAGTCTAAAACAGATTTATACTTTAATAAAGAGGGTTGCAAATGTGGCCCTCTTTTATTTTAATATCAAGCAGCCCTTAGTGATGAAGGAGTGATTATTACTGGGTAGGATTTGTTCCCCATCCATCAAAATCGCAATCAAATTTATAACCAAGTTCACACATTTGTTTTGACCATCCCTTAATTATGGCATCTGTCATTCTCATTTTGGTTGTCCATCCGGTAACAACAAAAAGTTTTTTGTCTCCTGCTGACTGTTTGTTCATAACCGAGTAATTTAATTTACCCAGTTCACTTGCAAACATAGATGCCTTGTCAGCCGTATTTGCGTAAAAGAAAAACTCTAGCTTAAGTTCTCTATCATCTGCCACATTTAACTTTCTCAATTGCTCTATTGTTTGGGAACACATATCTATTTGTCTTTCTAAATTGACTTTATAGTTGTGTTCTGACACAAATTGTCCAGTATTCTTTTGCCCTGCTTTAAATAAACTCCAAAATCCCATAGTTATTAGTAGAATGATTGTTATTGATATGAGTAGCCTTTTATTTTACGTTAAATAATTTCTCAAGTTATTCCCCACCAGTTGAGCAGTTCTTAGTTATCATCGCCATCTTTAGCAGCCACAGCTGTCACTTTTGCATTATCTCTTTCCATCTTTTCATAATCTATTCTTCCTTTCCACTCAGGCATCAGCTGAATTACGGGCTCTCCTAAAAAAAAGCCCATTTGTATGCTACATAGCAAATAATATTCTTGTCCGAACTTTACATCAACAGTAACACTGCTCGAAGCTTCAGTATGGGCTTCTATAACTGTGCCACCTTCCTTATACAGCTTCACTTGAAAAATGGCGTTATCCCTTGTTTTGCCCACCACCTTATCATTCACTCTAAGCTTATATCCTATCAATGAACCAAGACCAGAGGGCCTGTATACATACAGTATGGCAAAGTTGGGATTATCGCCAAACTTTAGCCTGTGCACGGAATCGGCAATCTTTTTCAACCTTGCATCC
>Ga0206879_1153_pt1 | contig 14702 bp, 11 predicted proteins | sample Alteio_BWOrgCont_5_FD_152897 | JGI IMG/M metagenome (GOLD analysis project Ga0206879, IMG submission 152897) | Enriched cells from forest soil in Barre Woods Harvard Forest LTER site, Petersham, Massachusetts, United States -... | ecosystem: Environmental > Terrestrial > Soil > Temperate forest > O... | reverse complement strand
TTCAAATGGTTTCAGGAACATAATCCCGGCATCAATAAATTACTACTTGCTGAATCTGAATTCAAAGAATATTTTTCTTCTTGCGGGTGGAGCGTTCAAAAAACAATACCACTGGCTTATGCACGCACTTATGGACGCAAAGACACTGCTATGTTTTCGGTATTCGCCCCCATATATTTGAGTATATTAAATTATTTTCAAGGATTATTTAACGGCACACCAAATTACTTTCTTATAGTACTGAATAAACAATAATGAGGCCAGAGAAGAATATATTATTCACCTTCGATTATGAGCTTTTTCTGGGCCCTAAAAGCGGCAGTATTGCTAAGTGCGTTATAGAGCCCACAGAGAAACTGCTCGATATTTTCAAGATACATAAAACCCATGCTATCTTTTTTGTTGACACAACCTGGCTCATCCGGTTAAAGGAAGTGGCAAAACTACATCCTACAGCCAAGAAGGATTTTTTAACCGTTGCCTATCAATTACAAAACATCATCACATCGGGCCATTATGTATTCCCGCACATACATCCTCATTGGCTTGATGCAAACTATTTATCAGACACGAATCAATGGCAGCTTAACACGTATTCAAAATATCGTTTTCACAACATAAATACTGAGCAACGCGATGAGCTATTCACTGAATCTATAAATCTTTTAAAAGAACTCATAGAACCAGTAAAGCAGAACTATATAATAGACGGTTATAGGGCCGGAGGGTGGTCCATTCAGCCTTTTGAGGATTTTGCACCTTATTTCGAGCGTTATGGTATCAAGTATGATTTTAGCGTATTACCCGGAAAAAAGAACATTTCAAACGTTCAGCAATTTGATTTCTCTGACATTACTGCAAAGGCGCCTTATTCATTTTCTACCGATGTTGCAGTGCAGGGAACCGGAGCCTTTGTTGAATTCCCAATAAGTACAATAAAAGTATCTTCATTAACAAGGTTATTCAATAAAATAGTATTGAAATATCTTTGGCGTACCAATGACAGGTATTCCGGAGACGGCCATAGCATTGCATCGGAGACTTCAGAATCAGACCCTCAAAGAGAAATGCTGGCTATAGAACTTCTAACTATTGCAAAACTTCGACTTTACAATAATTTCCTTGCACGTAACAACTTCATACAGTTTATAGCGCACCCGAAAATGCTGTCAAGGCATAATATCAGTACCTTTGAGCGGTTTATGAAAAAAGCATTTGCATTGTATACCATAGAAACCGATTTTAAAAAGATGCTTCCTAAATGAAGAAGATACTTATAGTTGTAGGCACACGCCCAAATTTTATTAAGGTTACCCAGTTTCATGCTGCAGTAAAGAACTATCCCGATGTTGAATGTAAAATAGTTCATACCGGACAGCATTTTGATGATAAAATGTCTACCGTATTTTTTGACCAATTTGGACTAAAACCTGATATCTTTTTAAATATTACACATAACTCACCTATTTCTCAAATGGCTGATATAATGGCGGGTTTAGAAAAGGTAGTTACTGAGTATAAGCCTAACTTAATGATAGTTCCGGGCGATGTAAACTCTACATTGGCGGCGGCATTAGTTGCCAATAAAATGAATATACCCCTCGCCCACCTTGAAAGCGGCCTACGCAGCTATGACCGCACTATGCCTGAAGAATTTAACCGTATTCTTACCGATGACCTTTCCGATTACTTTTTTGTAACTGAACAAAGTGGGTACGATAGCTTGATTAAAGAAGGTAAGAATAAAGAGAGTATCCATTTTGTGGGCAACACTATGATAGATACAATGGTGGCTTTCTCCAAACAAATAGAAAGTTCAGACATTTTGAAGAAGCTCAATGTTGCTCCGAAGAAATATGTTTTAATGACCATGCACCGCCCCGCTACAGTTGATTCTGCGGAAGGATTAAAGAGGTTAATACATATCATCAATAATATAACAGCAAAGTATAAACTGGTATTTCCTGCTCATCCGCGTACTGTCAAGAATTTTGAGAAATATGGACTTCAGGATCAAATTAAAGATCATGCCAACTTAATCTTTTGTGAGCCTCTCGATTATTTTGCTTTTCAGAAACTGGTTAAAGAAAGCCTACTGATTGTTACCGATAGTGGAGGAATACAAGAAGAATCAACATTCTTGCAAATACCTTGCCTTACACTGCGCGCTAATACAGAAAGGCCGATTACAGTTACACTAGGCACTAACGAACTTATACCATTTGATGAAAAAGTTATTGCTGCCCGTCTTGAATCTATAGACAAGGGTACCTATAAGAAAGGAACTATACCACCCATGTGGGATGGCAAAGCAACTGAACGAATAGTTAAAATTATTTCGGGAATAGTTTAGAAAAGCCCTCCGAAGAGCTCCTTATCAATCAACTTTACTACCCTTGCCAAATCTTCCTCTTTTTCAGAGAAGTTATTATCGTCTACGTCAATAATAATAAGCTTGCCTTTCTTCTCACTGTCATACATATCAATCCATGCCTCATAGCGCTCGTTTAACCTTCTCAGGTAATCAAGGCGGATAGATTCTTCATACGGGCGACCACGCTTTTGAATTTGCTTTACCAAAGTAGGCACTGTAGCCCTAAGGTAAATCAGCAGGTCGGGTGGTTGAACAAACTCAAGCATCGTATTAAATAGCGACAGGTAGTTTTCAAAATCGCGGGTGGTCATCAACCCCATTGAATGAAGATTGGGTGCAAAAATGTACCCATCCTCATAAATGGTCCTGTCCTGTATTACAGTCTTATTATTCTTACGGATTTCTTGTATCTGTTGTAAGCGGCTGTTTAAAAAAGAAACCTGCAAGTTGAACGACCAACGTTGCATATCTTCATAAAAATCATTCAGGTAAGGATTATCATCCGCATCCTCAAAATGGGGTTTCCATTTGTAATGCTTTGCAAGTAACCGCGCCAGGGTTGTTTTACCTGAGCCTATATTTCCTGCTACTGCTATTAATTTACCTTGCATATTATCTTTAATGAATGCTCTGAATTGTCATGTTTTTCAAACAGAGCAAAAATAACTATTTAATTAACCTACGCAAGAAATAAATTGATGTTATAAAATAAAAATCGGATACTACTTTACAGTATAGATTCTAACCGTATCCCGGTAATTTTCATAAAGAAGGTTCTTCTCAATTCTAACCTGGCTAGCCATACTATCGGGGGCAGCTGTAACATCTTCCATAATTGTTTTAAGGTGAAATGCATGAATTTTTCTATTCTGTATATAGAACATATCATCTCCCCTTATCTGAAAGTTAGTTATATCCTTCAATGGTATAGTTTTAAAATAGGTTCCAAATGAATCAAAAACCAATAAGCCCTTGGCAGTATCATTTAAATAGAGATAGCTATTATATTCCTGTAACGAAAAAGGATTGATCACCATTGCCAGTAATTGACTCAGATTGCCAGTTTTTTGTGTTTGTAAAAGGTTTACATCAAAACCTACAAGTTGAAAGTTCTGAGCATCGTAAAGCCATAGCCCATTATCGTGAGACATGCAGGCCATTGTAGTCAGTGGGTATCCAAGGTCAGAAGGATTAACTGCATTACCATTCTGACTAAGTGTATTATCAAGAAAAAGTATTTGTGGAAAGTCCTTAAAAAACACAACAAGCTTTAATGGATTGTTGGCATCAACTGATGTTATATCACCATATGATTTGTCACTATAGGTATATAATAAGCTACCACCTGAGCTATATTTTCTAATTGTGCTCCGGTGATACACATATAGGTTTTGTAAATTATCAGTAGTAAAACTCCCTGCTCCCAACGGTATCTTCGCCACCAACTCATATTGAGGCATAACCTTATACGCGCTGAGTATTGCCGCAAACAGAACAAACAACAAACTGTACTTCAGCAATCTCATTTCGTTATGATGATAAGCTTTAATATATCATCTGCAAACTTACGGTCATTGCTCAGACGCGGAACCTTATTTTGCCCTCCTAACCTGCCCCTTTGTTTCATCCACTTAAAGAATGTACCTTTAGGTAATGAACGAACAACAGGTATTGTTAGTGTCATATCCTTATAGCGCTTGGCTTCATAATCGGAATTCAATAGCTTAAGCGTATTGTCCAGTACCTCGCTGAAATAGTTCATGTTCTCCGGCTCTTTTTCAAATTCTATAAGCCATTCATGCGCTCCTTTTGCATCGCCTTGCATATAAATTGGTGCGGCTGTATATTCAACAATTACTGACTGTGTTCTTTCGCAAGCCATCTTCAAGGCTTTTTCAGCATTATCCATAATCAGCTCTTCACCAAATGCATTGATAAAACTGCGTGTACGCCCGGTAATAATAAAGTGATATGGATCAGTTGAAGTAAATTTTATTGTATCACCTATCAGGTAACGCCAAAGCCCCCCGCTGGTTGATATTACAAGGGCATAACTCTCCCCGGCTTTCACATCTCTCAATGATATACAAGGTCCTTTATCTGCAAGATTCTCCAGTGGAAGGAATTCATAATATATTCCATAATCAAGCATCAACAATAAATCATTGCTAGAGAAACTGTCCTGTATTCCAAAAAAGCCTTCCGACGCATTATATACCTCCCAAAAATTCACCTTCAATGGCTTGAACATTTCAATGTATTGCTGCCTGTATGGGGTAAAGTTCACACCGCCATGAAAAAACACCTCAAGGTTTGGCCATAATTCAGCTATACTTTTCTTGCCGCTTACTTTCAACGTATGCTTTAACAATACCATCATCCAAGACGGAACAGCACTTATACATGTGATATCCTCATTCATAGTAGCCTTGGCTATCTTATCCATTTTTTCTTCCCATTCACTCATTAAAGCTATAGAGCGTTCCGGTGCCCGGAAAAATTCGGCCCAGGCAGGCAGGTTTTCAGTAAGTATAGCAGAAAGGTCACCGTCGCGGGCATATTTCGTTTCATCTTCCTGGTAACTCCCTGCCAGCGGCAAGGTCTTGCCATCAAAGAGGTGCGTATCGGGGTAATTATTGCAATATAGGGTAAGCATATCCTTACCTCCCTTAAAGTGGCAATCATCCATCGATTCCTGGCTAACGGGTATATATTTGCTTTTATCGCTTGTGGTACCTGACGATTTGGCAAACCATCTTATTTCGCTTGGCCATAAAATATTCTGCTCACCCTTCCTCAGCCGTTCTATGTATGGCTTCACATCGTCATATTCCTGAATGGGCACCCTGTTCCTGTATTCTTCTTCAGTAGTAATTGAACTATAACCGTACTTACCACCCCACTCTGTTCCTTTGGCTGAGTCAATAAGCTTACTGAACCATTCTAACTGCACCTCGTGCGGGTACCTTTCAAATAACTCAATCTGGTGCATACGCTTCTTCATGAGCCACGAAACAATTGAATTAATCACTGCCATAACATACCATCTTTATTACCACAAAAGTCAGCATTTATTTTCAATATAAAAAACACCATTAATACGATAAAAACCGCTATACTTGCAGTACTCATCTTCATTAGTATGTTGAATATTATACTTTTTGGACCTCCGGGAGCTGGTAAAGGCACACAATCTGCCAAACTGACCCAAAAGTACCAGCTTATGCACCTTTCTACAGGCGACATTTTAAGGGCAGAAGTGGCAGCACAAACACCTTTGGGTAAGGAAGCAAAACAATTAATGGATAAAGGCATTTTGGTTTCAGATGATATTGTAATTGGAATGATAGATGCCCGCATTAGCAAAGCCCTGAATGGTAATGGATTTATATTCGATGGGTTTCCTCGCACACTGCCTCAGGCCATAGCATTAGATAAACTATTACAAAAACATAACACTTCAATAACCTTAACTCTTGCCCTAGAAGTTCAGGAAGATGAACTGTTTAAACGTATTTCACTCAGAGGTAAATCATCGGGCCGAGTTGATGACCAGGATGAAGCCACCTTCAAAAAGCGTATGAATGTATACACCCTTGAAACTTCACCTCTTAAAGATTATTACAAAAAACAAGGCAAGCTAAAGCAGGTTAATGGAATTGGGGAAATGGAAGATATTTTCAATGCCCTTTGTAAGGAAATAAGCGAAGCTGTTTAAGCAGTATACATCATATTTAATTAACCCTGGAAGGTTTAATTTTCTTGTCCTATGCTTGTAGTTGGATCAAATGGAGAGATTGTAACCATAAATACGTGGGAATGGATTGCTCTCCCTGTTTATATCTTCGTCATATTAGTAGTATCCTACTTTCATCAAAGAAGAAAAATCAAGGACAATTCCATTTACAAATATTACACCTGGGGACTTTTAGTTAAGATTTTTGGAGGGATTTCTTTTGTTCTTATATATTACTACTATTATGAAGGCGGTGACTCAACCGACTATTTTGCTTCATCGGTCAATATGTACAAATTATTGCTAGAGTCACCCTTATCGTGGCTACATATTGAATTCGGAAGTATCTCTGACGCTAATTATTCATTATTCACTGCCACTTCAGGTGCACCCTGGAGAGGTTTATTTTTCGATTACCAGAGTGTAACTCTTTTACGAATTATAAACCCCTTACTGGTACCAGGTTTCAGCAGCTACGTTTTAACAACCATTGTTCTTTTATGGATAGCCTATTCAGGAACCTGGAAATTGTACATGGTTTTTACAGACTACTACCCTACTATGAAGGGTAGACTGGCTATAGCTATATTGTTCTTCCCTTCTGTTATATTTTGGGGGTCGGGTATAATGAAGGATACCATTACCCTTTCCTTTTCAGGCTGGGTGGTGTATTGCATTTATATGGTTTTTATAGTAAGGCGCAGCCAATTTCGCTATACTGTTATTTTATTATTTACCATGTTCTGCGTACTTCTTATAAAGCCTTATATTATTGTTGCCCTGCTTCCCGGAACTTTTGTATGGGTATTTTTTGAAAAAATAGCCAAAATAAAAAATGTACTTGTTAAAATTCTTATTGTACCATTTATTGTTATTACCTGCGGGGGAGGTGCATATTTGTTTTTTTCATCTTTAGGCGGTTACATGGGGAAGTTCGCACTTAATAATATAAGCACGACCTTAACCGTAACATCAAGTGATCTTAAACAAGATTATTATAATGGGCATGCATTTGATATAGGTGATGTGAATAACACGCCCACCGGTTATTTTAGCAAGGCTCCGGCAGCTATTACCGCCGGACTTTATCGTCCTTTTATATGGGAAGCCGGCAATATAGTAATGATACTTTCAGGAATAGAGAATTTACTATTACTTGGCTTAAGTATAGTAATGCTTCTTCGCATAGGCCCTGTAAAACTAATTCGTAGGCTTTTTAAAGAACCTCTATTGTTCTTTGCTTTTTCTTATTCAATCTTTTTTGCTTTTGCTGTAGGCTTAAGTACTTCGAATTTTGGAGCGCTTGTACGTTTTAAAATAGCTTACTTACCATTTTTTGTGTCGACTTTATTTATTCTTGCCACAAAGAACCAGGAAGTTAAAGAAGAGGAAGAAGAAGACCTTATCGACAATGAACTTGAAGAGGGTAACTAGCTTTTCAATTCAATAAAGTGAAACCCGGATTAAGCTTCTGGTATCTCATTAATAAACTATTCTATTACTGACCTATAGCGTCGCTAATTTTCTTTTCCAGTGATTGGGTTGAACTTAATTGCGATTGCAAGGTTGCTATTTTGGCATTATCAGGTGTGGCTTGCTTTCCCTGGTCAGCTATCTGGCTCTTTAAATCAGCTTCATGGTCCTGGCAGGCAGAAAGCAATTGCTGTAATGAATTCTTAGCATACATTTTTGAATACTTATTATCGCCATTCTTTACAACATTAGCAAGTATAGGTAGGGCTTTTGTCACTGTTTCATCTTTGCAGCGTTTCAAAAACCTGCCATAAATAGCAACGTATGGTATTTGTTCAAAACCTGATACCTTATCAGCTAATCCGGCAAAAAAGTCATTGTTGGCATCATCACCATAAGTGGCATAAATATTGGCAACACCAAGCAACAAATCTTTTTCATCAGTTTTTTCAAACTGCTTGGCATCGTTCAATGCTTCAGCTTTATTGATTTTTGCAATAGCGCTCAGTGCAGCTGATTCAATACCGTATGAACTATCATTTAAATCTTTACGGTAAAAAGCAAGCAAATCATCGCCATGGAAATAGTTAGCCAATGTGTTTATGGCTGTAATACGCACCTGGGCAGAACTGTCTGAAACAGCCATTTTTTCTAATTGTGCCTTAAACTCAGGTGTAGTATCGTCACCCATTTTATCTATGGCATACTTCCTTAAATACCAGTATTTATCATTCATGGCATTCATTAAAGTTGCTTTTGCTCCCGGCTTGTCCTTATGGTTACCAATTGACCTTATAGCCTCGTAACGTGCAAGATATTTGGTCGCGTGTGCATATTCAAACTCTCTTTCCTTTGTATTTACATCTTCATTTTTTGTGCACAACAGCATTTTGTGCGAATCAAAATCAACCCAATCAGGCTTAACAGGCACATGAAAAGTAAATTTATCAACCGTTTTACGAATGGTTACCTGGTGGCTCTCTTTGGTTCCATTGTAATAAATATCAATATTTACAGGCATTTTTATAAGTGCATTTGTAGCTAGGTCCTGGTTCTGGTCAACTTCAACTGTTTCTTCTTGTTTATCGGCATCATACGAATGTTTTATATCTAGGACAGGAAATCCTTTATTATAAAACCATTCATTAAAAAACCAGTTAAGGTCGCGCCCTGTTACTTTTTCAAAAGCAAGCCTCAGTTCATGACCCTCTACAGGAGTAAATTTATTGGTTTCAAGGTACAGGTGCAGTGCATCGAAAAAAGCACTATCACCAACCACGTCGCGAAGCATATGCAATATGCAGCCACCCTTTTGATACGAAATAAGATCGAATAGATCTTCCTTATCGTTATAAGTAAAGGAAATTAAATCGTGCTGCTGTGAACGGTCGGCGCCACCAATGTATGAAGTACCGTCTTCCTGAAGCAATTCATCTGCTTCATCGCGTCCATACCTATAGTCTCTCCATAAGTATTCGCCATAGGTAGCGAAAGATTCATTGAGGGCAATATTCGACCATGACTCGCAGGTTACAAGGTCGCCAAACCAATGGTGGAAAAGTTCGTGAGAAATAACATCTTCCTGGTTCTCGAGCATATTATCTATAAGTTCCCTCCTGTTCTTTTCTACAAACTCACCATGCAGCGTAGCTGTGGTATTTTCCATTGCTCCCGATACATAATCGTGTGCAACTACTTGATCATATTTATTCCAGGCATATGGGAAATGAAGCAACTTTGAGAAGCACTCTATCATTTGCGGAGTGCGGCCAAAAATATCTTTAGCATATGGTGCATATTTAGGGTCAACGTAATAATCAACATTCTTACCCTTCCAGGTATCATGTATAATGGTAAATGGTCCGGCAGCCATCATTACAAGGTATGGCGGAATACCAAACTTAGTATCACCCGGTGTAGGAGCGCTTAAAGACCAATGGTCGGTGCGGGTACCGTCGCTGTTCATTACCGATGCAACCAGTGCTCCATTAGAAAGTGTTTTAAACCCCTTTTCAACAGTCATATATATTTCAACGGTCATACGCTGGTTAGGCTTATCAATGGTTGGGAACCAGCAGGAATTATCTTCGGTTTCGCCTTGTGTCCAAAGTTCGCGTGGTTTGTTTTTCTCAGAGTCTTTAGGGTTAATAAAGAAGAGCCCTTTGTGAGAAGTAATTGCCTGGCTACCCTCTATCTCATCTTTCTGCTCATCAGGCTTAGCAGTATAATCTATAAATACAGTGTATTGTTGCTTTCTGGTATATGTTTTATCAAGGGTAATATGAAGTTGCTTCTTATCGTAGGTATATTTCAATGGAGTCTTTGCAGTACCTTTTACAAGGCTCACTTCTTTAACATCGTATCCTTTGGCATCAAGTACAAGTGTATCAGTAGAATAATAATATGGTTGTAGGGTAATGGTAGCCTTGCCGTATAAGTATTGTTTTTGCCAATCGAATTTCACCTCTAATTTGGTATGAATCAACTGGGTTAACATTGTGGCAGAACCATGGTATCCGTCGAATGCAGTTTTTATTGAGGTATCGCCATATCGTTGTGTTGGGGCCGCAGCCACTGAGTCCAAATTAAGACTCTGTTCCGGTATATTTGAAGTATTGAATTCTGTTTTTAAAACCTTTTCAGATGAACCATAAGTGGTAGCAAGACTTAGGGTAATTGCCAGAATAATAATCCCTGTTTTCTTCATGTTTTTATTTTTGGAACCTCAAATATGACAAAAAAAGCCGATTACACGCCTATTTATTTATCTCTCATAGCCTAAAAATTGAATTGGGGCTTACGGGATAATAAAACGAGGTTAGGGTAAACCCAAACAGTTTTAATTTACATTTGCGATATGAAAGCATACATAAACAATAAAGAATATAATGTAACCGAAAAAGGGACAGAACCCCTTACATTTGAGGTTAATGGAAAGACAATAGTTATAGATGCCTATACCCCTAAAAAAGGATACCTGCATATACTTTATGATTCACACTCTTACAATGCTGAACTGGTTAATTACAGCGAAGAAGATAAGACCATTACCATAAAAGTGAATAACAGCAAATACGAGATTAAGCTTAAAAACGAAACCGACGACTTGCTTGAAAAACTAGGAATTGGCAAAGTTACCCAGAAAGTTCAACAAATAAAAGCCCCTATGCCGGGCAAGGTATTAGACATAAAAGTAAAGCCCGGAGATATAGTAAACAAAGGCGATGGCTTATTGGTGCTTGAAGCCATGAAAATGGAAAACATTATTAAAGCCACAGGGCCTGCTACGGTAAAGAAAGTACACGCCATAAAAGGAAATGCTGTAGAGAAGAACCAAGTTCTTATTGAAATGGAATAAGCTTTATACCAGCGAAATATCGAACTGCACCAGGTCTATAAACTCATGCACCCTCTCCTGCAACTCTTCATCGGTAAGCTCCAGTAGCCTTTCTATTCCAAATTTCTCTACACAAAAGGAAGCAATAGCTGAGCCAAAGATTATAGCACGCTTCATATTATCGAAAGAAATGTCTTTTGTCTTATCGAGGTATCCAATAAAGCCACCTGCAAAGCTATCGCCCGCACCGGTAGGGTCAAATACATCTTCCAATGGAAGCGCCGGTGCAAAGAATACCTGCTCCTTATTGAACAGCAATGCTCCATGCTCACCCTTCTTTATAATAAGGAACTTAGGGCCCATTTTCAATATCTTTTGCGCTGCTTTAACCAATGAGTATTCTCCGGCCAATTGCCTTGCTTCGGCGTCGTTAATAGTTAATACATCAACCATAGCAATGGTTTCAGCCAATTCTTTAGGCATGCTTTCCATCCAAAAGTTCATGGTGTCCATAACAATAAGCTTAGGGCGCTTGGTCATTTGGCTCATTACCTTTTGCTGTACTATGGGGGTAAGGTTACCGAGCATTAAAAAGTCGGCGCTTTTATATTCCTCTGGAACCACGGGGTTAAAACTTGCTAATACGTTTAGGTCAGTAACCAATGTATCGCGTGTATTCATATCGGTATGATAAGAACCTGACCAATAAAATGATTTGCCGCCTTTCACCACCTCTAAACCCGAAGTACTAATATGACGCTTATGAAGTTCATTAATGGTTTCAGCCGGAAAGTCCTCTCCTATTACGGATACAATACCTGCATTCTTAGTAAAGTACGAAGCACTCAGGGCAATGTATGTGGCTGCACCGCCCACCGTCTTATCTATTTTTCCAAAAGGTGTCTTAATGCTGTCGAAGGCTACAGTGCCTACTATTAATAAACTCATATGTTAAATTTTGCGCAAAGATAATTGGATTATTGGGTAGGAAGCTATAAAAATGAATTTTGAATAAGATGTAAAATGCTTTTATGCATTAATTCACATTTACCTATTTTTGACAGACTTATAGAGAAACTGACGCGAATTCACGGATGAAAATAGTAGTTATACTTTCCCGCTTCCCCTACCCGCTCGAAAAAGGCGATAAGCTGCGTGCCTATCATCAAATTAAAACACTTTCAGTAAATAATGAAGTAGTGGTATTTGCGTTAAGTGACAGAAAAGTCAGTCCCGATGAAATTGCCCATGTAAAGCAAATATGTTCACGTATTGAAGTCTTTCATCTTTCCCGGTTTTCCATAATCATAAGCCTTTTCAAAGCTTTATTTGGGAGACTGCCCTTACAGGTTGCTTATTTCTATTCATCGAAAGCGCAACGAAAGTTGAATGCTCTTATTGCAAGTGAAAACCCGGACCATATTTATTGCCAACTGGTAAGAACTGCAGAATATGCTAAAGACTACCAAAGCATACCTAAGACCTTGGACTATATGGATGTTTTCTCGAAAGGTATAGAAAGAAGACTCTCCACCGCCCCATTTTACCTGCGCCCCATATTTAATATGGAATACAAAAGGCTTGTGGAATATGAACAAAATGTTTTTGCCCGATTTAAAAACAAGATAATTATTTCACAACAAGACAGGGATATGATTCAGCATCCGGACAAAGGTCAAATATCAGTTATCTCCAATGGTGTGGATACTGATTACTTTAAACCAATTGATTCGAAAAAAGAGTTTGATATTTTATTTAGCGGCAACATGAACTACCCGCCAAATATTGAAAGTGCGGAATACCTTGTAAACAAGATATTGCCCCTGGTGCAAAAGAAATATCCAGATATTAAAGTTCTCATTTCAGGTGCGAATCCACACAGAAGGATACTTTTATTAGCCTCTAAAAATGTGAAAATAAGTGGCTGGATAAATGATATTCGGGAAAGCTACATGCGTTCTAGAATACTTGTTGCACCTATGTTTCTAAGCATTGGAGTTCAAAACAAACTGCTTGAAGCAATGGCCATGAAAATACCCTGTATAACATCTACCCTTGCAAATAATGCACTGGGTGCTGAAAAAGGGAAAAGCATACTGGTTGCTGACACTCCTGAAGAATATTCCACTCAAATTATTGCATTACTGGAGAATAACAACTTAGCAAACGAAATTGCTATGAATGGCTATAGCTTTGTATTTGCGGGCCACAGCTGGCAAAAGGAAACAGAAAAACTTGAAAAGCTTATCAAGTCTTAATTACGACCCAAGAAAGTACGTTTTTACTTTTGCAATACAAACTTACCCTTACCCAGCAACTCGCCACTTACAGACAGTACATGGTATAAATATACACCCAAAGGCTGCTCACTTAAATCAATATAACTTTTTGATCCATTCATTTTTTGTTGCAGTAATTCTTGTCCAAGTGTATTATACACACAAACAATAGACTTATCAATTGGGATTGATGACTCAATTGTGAATATTCCTTTACCGGGGTTAGGGTAAATATTTATAAAATTACTCTCAGCATCAACTTGCTCATTCCCTGTTAATGTACAAGGTATTGTCAACAAGGCCGCTTTAGAGGGAATACCATTAGCGGTTACAACTACAGAATATGTACCTGCAGGCATTGTAGGTATTGTAAAATATGCTGTATCTTCAAGACTGTCCGTCATAACGGCACCAATTCTGTTCCAGTTGGTTGTTCTGGCATAATATACATTGGTGCCACTGGTAAGGCGTATAATAGGATAATTTGTTTCGCATTGCCAATCGTCCCCATATCCTGCCCCTTCTGAAATACCATTGAAGAGCTTACCTGTAATCATAAAGCTAGGACAATCAGGAACTATCTTGTCAATTACCGGTTTACCCGAAGCAATAGGTGAACCTTTTGGAGTATACTGATAATAATTATTATCTCCCTGGTCACAAAACAATACAGTGCCATCAGGCAGGTCAAGCATATTAGAAGCATATGCCGGGGTATTAAATGTATTACCGCTTATTGGTGCAGATACCTGAGTAAACGTATTTGTTGTATAATTATATTCATAAAAATATTCTGGGGTGTTATATGTTCCGGCGGGTGAAAAAGCACATAATATAAGGCCATTAGGCATCATTGCGGCTGGCGCATCCGGGCATCCCAGCTGGTTTCCACTAACACTAGGCATAGCAGCTCCTGTAGCCCAGCTACCATTACTGGTATTACCCGAAGGAGTATAAATAGCTGTATATATAACATCACCAAGAAAGAAAAGCTTTCCATTAGGTAAAAGAAAACCAGGTCCTGTTTCAGATAGTGATCCGTCGTACAGATCCACTGGCAAGTTAGCATCAGTAACCCATTGCTTTGTCTGAGGAATATATCTTTCAGAATTCCTGCTGCCCATATCTACATTCATGATACTACTGTCTCGCAGCTTTATCCAGGAAGCTTCATCATGACTTCCAAAGCATGGCACAACTGAATCATATAAATTGGAGGATTCATGATACATTAAGTTATCAACGCTTGTTGCATTGTTAGATATCTGACAGCCTTGTATGACAGTACCATTATAAAGAATCTCAGAATTACCATCATACATTTGCCAATTATTGGGAACTCCGTTTATATAAGCCCATGTTTTTGTTACTGTATTATAGATTTCACCTGTTGCTCCACCAGTTCCATATTCAGCACCCGCCACATACACATTACCATCAGGCAAAACCTGTGTTGCACAATATAAGCGTGTATCTTCCATAACAGGCAATTGGGTCCAAGTA
>Ga0206879_1152_pt1 | contig 14721 bp, 14 predicted proteins | sample Alteio_BWOrgCont_5_FD_152897 | JGI IMG/M metagenome (GOLD analysis project Ga0206879, IMG submission 152897) | Enriched cells from forest soil in Barre Woods Harvard Forest LTER site, Petersham, Massachusetts, United States -... | ecosystem: Environmental > Terrestrial > Soil > Temperate forest > O... | reverse complement strand
TTAAATGTTCCTGCGAACGGAACAGTCACCGTACATTTGCGCCTGACGGATAAGCTCAACACTTCAAATCCGTTGGGAGATCTTGATGCCGTGTTTGGCCAAAGGCTTAAAGAAGCGGATGAATTTTATGCTTCCCTGACACCTTACCCCATGACCGACGATGAGAGGAATGTTCAACGCCAGGCCCTGGCCGGCATGTTGTGGACAAAGCAGTATTATGCTTTTAATGTGGAAAGATGGTTGGCTGGAGACCCGGCCATGCCAAAGCCTGCGGAAAGCCGTAAATTCGGCCGCAATCATCAATGGAAAACCCTGGACGCGGAAAACATCCTGTCCATGCCGGATAAATGGGAGTATCCCTGGTTTGCCTCGTGGGACACGGCTTTTCATACCATCGCCCTGGCCGTGGTGGATTGCGATTTTGCCAAGGAACAATTAGATGTGCTCACCCGTGAATGGTATATGCACCCTAACGGTCAGATACCGGCGTATGAATGGCAGTTTGGCGACGTGAACCCGCCGGTGCATGCCCTGGCTGCTTTGCGCGTTTATGAAATCGAAAGAAGGATTTACGGCAAGGGCGACCGCATGTTCCTTGAAAGGGTTTTTCAAAAACTGCTGTTGAATTTCACCTGGTGGGTCAATCGCAAGGATGAGGAAGGCAAAAATGTTTTTGAAGGCGGGTTTTTGGGCCTGGATAATATCGGGATTTTTGACCGAAGCGCTCCTTTGCCGACGGGCGGATTCATCGAGCAGGCCGATGGTACCAGCTGGATGGGCAAATATTCCCTGAACATGCTGGCCATTGCTCTTGAGTTGGCCCTGGAAAATGAGGTCTACGAAGATATTGCCACCAAATTCTTCGAGCATTTTATTTATATCGCGGATGCCATGAACAAGGACAAAATCGGTCTTTGGGATGAGGTCGATGGTTTTTATTACGATATGATCAATTTGCCCGACGGGCAAAGTTTTTATTTGAAGACGCGTTCCATCGTTGGCCTGATCCCGCTTTTTGCCGTGCTTGTCATTGAACCTGAAACGCTGGAGGCCCTGCCTGCTTTCAAGAAACGCATGGAATGGTTCATTAAATACCGGCCTGAATTAGGAAGCAACGTGGCTTGCATGGAGACGCCGGGCCTTGGGGCCAGGCGTATGTTGTCCATCGTGGATGAGCGCAAACTTAAACTCATTCTCCAGAGAATGTTTGATGAAAATGAATTCTTAAGCCCCCATGGCATTCGCGCCCTTTCCAAATACCATCAACAGCATCCCTTTCAATTTTCGTTTAACGGGACAGACTTTTACATTGATTATGAGCCCGGAGAATCCACCACAGGCCTCTTTGGCGGCAATTCCAATTGGCGGGGGCCGGTGTGGTTTCCGATGAATTTTTTGCTGATTGAGGCTTTGCAGAGATTTGATTACTATTACGGCGAGGATTTTGCCGTCGAGTATCCTAAGGGTTCAGGCAAGCAATTGAATCTTTGGGATGCGGCGACGGATATTTCCCAGCGCTTAATCGGCCTGTTTATGAAAGGCCCGGACGGCTCAAGGCCGGCCAACGGCGGCAATAAAATTTTCCTGGATCCCCGCTGGTCGGAGCATATTTTGTTTTATGAGTACTTTCATGGCGATACCGGTGCGGGCCTGGGTGCCTCGCATCAAACCGGCTGGAGCGGGCTTGCGGGCAAGCTTATCCAGCAATTGATCAAGTTTTCCCATACGCCCAATCACCGGGGGCTTTTTAAATCAGCGCCTCCCAAATCCAGCCATGAACCCGTCCCTGCAAATTAAAGACCCCTCCATCTTTGCGCCCCAAAACGCCCAGCAGCGGGAGTGGTTGGAGACCAACGGCCTGGGGGGCTATGCGTCGTCGACGATCATCGGCATGAATACCCGTCGCTATCATGGCCTGTTGGTGGTTGACCATCAGGCCGGGCGCTGGGTCCTGCTCTCCAAGATCGAAGAAGATCTTATCATCGACGGGCAGCGTTTGTGTTTGAGCACGAACCAATATCAGGGCGCGCTTTATCCCCAGGGCTATGAATACATCCAACGTTTTGAATTAAGACCGCACCCGGTCTGGGTTTTCAATGTTAACGGCCTTGAGATTGAAAAATCCCTGATGATGGTCGATGGTCAGGATGTTTTGGTGGTTGAATATAAACTCCTGCGCATTCCCAGGAGTTTGCAAAAGTCCAGGATTCATCTGGAATTAAGGCCATTAACGGCGTTCAGGGATTATCACAGCACGACCCATCAAAACAATTTTCTCAACCCAAATGTGAATCAGTCCAGGGGGCTGCTTTCGTTTAAACCCTATCCTGATCTTCCGGAAATATTCATCAGTCACCAGGCCGATCAAATAATGCCAGGCAATGGCTGGTATAAGAATTTTTATTACGAGCGGGAAGAGGAACGCGGTTTGGGTTTTCAAGAGGATCTTTTTAACCCATGTGTCATCAGTTATGATTTAAAACAATCCAATGAAACGGGGATCCTGGTTTCCTTGCAGCCGCAGAATGTGCTTGATCTGGAAATCTACCGGGACAAGGAGATTTTGCGACGGGAAAAGCTTCCGCATAATTTTTGGAACAAGATGCGCGGCCGTTTTAATTTGGCCGCCGACCAGTTTATCATCTCAAGGGGTGAGCAAAGGTCCATTGTCGCCGGGTATCACTGGTTCGCGGATTGGGGGCGGGACACCATGATCGCCTTGCCGGGTCTCACCCTGTACACGGGGCGTTTTAAAGATGCGGAAGATATTCTCTTGAGTTTTTCTAAATTAGTCGACCGCGGCATGCTGCCTAACAGATTCGGCGATTCCAACACGGCCTTGGAATACAACACCGTGGACGCGGCCCTTTGGTATTTTGAAGCCATCCGCCAATACGGCCAATATACGAAAAAATGGCATTTCATCAAAAAGAATTTGTACGACGTGCTCAAAAGCATCATCGAGGCTTACAAAACCGGCACCCGTTACAATATTCACATGGACGTGGATGGCCTGATCTATTGCGGCCAGGAAGGCGTGCAGTTGACCTGGATGGATGCCAAGGTGGGCGACCGGGTGATCACTCCGCGTTATGGAAAGCCCGTCGAGATCCAGGCCTTATGGTTTAATGCCCTGTGTATCATGGAGGATTTGGCGCGCCGTTTTAAACTGCCTTCCGAGTCTGCGTATTACCAAGAGCTTGCCCAAAAGGCCAAGCTTTCCTTTAATCAGATGTTCTGGAATGAAAATCAAAACGCTCTCTATGATGTGGTCAACGGCACTGTCAAGGACGACAGCATCAGGCCCAATCAAATTCTGACTATAAGCTTGGGGTACGCGATTTTAGACCCGTCACGGTTTAAGGCGGTGTTAAGTCTGGTTGAGAAAGAATTGCTGACCCCTTATGGGCTTAGAACCCTTAATCAATCACATCCGGATTATGTGGGTATTTATCAAGGCAATCCGGCCCAGCGGGACAGTGCTTATCATCAAGGCACGGTGTGGCCCTGGCTTTTGGGTCCGTATATCCGTGCCCTTGTCAAAAGTGAGGGGGACAGCCGCTCGACACGGATCAAGATCCGCCAAACCTTAAAACCCATTCAAGAAGCCCTGAATATCTACGGCCTTGGTCAGCTGGGGGAAATCTTCGACGGGGACGCGCCTTTTGTACCCCGCGGCTGCATTGCCCAGGCCTGGTCGGTCGCCCAGATATCGGAAATCCTGCATTATGCGCCGTAATCTTGAAATCATCCTGGTCTATGCCATGGGCTTGATCCAGGGACTTATTTTAGTCATTGTTCCGGCGGCCAGTGCGGTATTTTGTGACCCACAGCATTTTGGTTTCTCCAAAAGCCAATATGGGGCCCTTTTTGTGCCGCAGGTGGTCATGTCTGTTCTGGCAGCCCTGTGCGGACCGCAGATCGCAAGTCGCTTTAGTTCCAAAATCGTTTTTCAGACAGGCGTGTTCTTTAATTGCGCGGCCGCGGCTTTGATAGCGCTTAGCCAATGCCTGGCCGGAAAACCGACCGCCTATTTTTGCATGATGTTGGCCACGGCTTGCGTCGGTGCTGGTTTTGGTACGGTTCTGCCCATGATCAATGTGTATGCCCAACGCTTCTTCCCTAATAATACCGCGGCCGCCTTGACCTGCCTGCATTCGCTCTTGGGCACGGGGACAGCCCTGGCGCCTTTGTTGGCTGTTTTTTTTCTTAAAGCAGGCTGGTGGCTTCTGCCGGTGTATTCCCTGGCTGTCGCGTCTATCATTTTGATTTTTAGTTTCTTTTTGCCGTTAAAAACAGAAGATCAACCATCCCACCTCCGGGAGGTGGGAGATCCATCTCCGGGAGGCGGGATGGTTTTATGGTTTTTTATCGCCATTATTCTGCTCTACGGCTACTGCGAAACCATGTTCGGCAATTGGAGCATCATTTATCTGAATAACGAAAAAGGCATTGCATCATCGTCAGCCAATTATGCTTTATCCATGTTTTGGGTGATGGTGACCTTGGGCCGTCTTTTAACAGCGCTTATTTCAAAATGGGTGGATCCTCGTCGGATTTATCAAGCCCTTTGCGTGTTGATTGCCATTTCCCTATGGGCCGTGACAACGGTCAAAAGTCCGGTCATGGGCATTGCGCTTTTTGGGTTGGCAGGGTTTAGCTGTTCATCCTTTTTTCCTCTGAGCTTTAGCATGGCGCAGGGCCGTTTTCCATCTATGGCTGAAAAAGTCTCCGGTTTTTTGATGGCCTCTTATATGGCCGGGTATGGGCTGGCTTCTTATGGGATCGGCAAAATGGTTGAAAGCAGCCATTTGACGCTGGGAAGCGTCTATCAGGTTTCATCGGCTATAGGCATTATCATGGTGATTTTGACATTTTTCATTATTAGCTGATATTTTGTGCCAATTTTGTATAATAGGGCATCATGAAATATATATTTCTTTGCGTATTTTATTTTTTGACAGTCGCGGCATATTCGCAAGAAACTTATCATCTGCGACATTTGACCTACCAGCAGATGGAGCGCTTAAAAACCGTCAAAGAAGAATTGGCCGGCGTTGACACCGCGTCGTTATGGTCCACCGTCGCTGAATTGGAAAAATCCCGGCATCCGGAGATCAATCTGGAGGTCAAGGAAGCCGTGGCCCGCGCCTATCTGGATATCGCGGCTCAGGAAAACGTGCGGCCCCAGGATAAAAAACAATGGCTTTACAGCATGGTGTGCCTGAACATGGCGTATTTGCAGTTTGGAGGCGCCACCGGCCACTACGGCAGCACCACGGAATTAAATAGACTGATCCGTCAGAAATTAATAGAATACTTGCCTACAAACGCCTTGAAAGAACCCGGATTTACCTATTCATTAAATTAAGTAGATACATGACCTCCACATAACCCGGTTATGAGGAACTCATAACCGGGTTATGTGGAGGTCATGTGGAGGTCAGGAAGGAAAAAATAAGATGCAACAAACCATTGATAAAATGTACGCTTATTTTGTTCAGTATGGACTCGATGTGGTGGCTGCCCTGCTCATATTTCTCATCGGAAAGAGGGTGGCCCGTTTCCTGTCGGATCTGGTGGAGAAAGCCATGCGCAGGGCCTCTGTTGACAAGACCCTTTGCACCTTTGCCAAGCACATGATTTTTTACACAAGTATGGCCTTTGTCGTTATCGCCTCCTTGAATAAATTGGGGGTGGAGACCAGTTCTTTTATTGCGGTCGTGGGAGCTGCTTCTTTGGCCGTTGGCCTGGCCTTGCAAGGCTCCCTGGCTAATTTCGCCTCCGGTGTTTTGATCGTGCTTTTTCAGCTGATCAAGGTGGGCGATCAGGTTGACATCGGCGGAGGCGGTGCCGTGGGCATCGTGGCGGACATCCAGATTTTCAATACCATTATTATCACGAGTGATAAGAAGCGCATTATTGTGCCCAACTCCAAGGTCACAGGTAACAATATCATCATTGAGCAATCCTAAATCATGTTGAAATTGGTGTTGTTGCGCCACGGCGAGAGCATTTGGAACAAGGAAAACCGTTTTACAGGCTGGACTGATGTCGATCTTTCAGAAAAAGGGATCGCTGAGGCGCATCAGGCAGGCAGGATTTTAAAACAGAAAGGTTTTATTTTTGATTTAGCCTTTACCTCGGTGTTAAAGAGGGCGGTGCGTACGCTGGACATTGTTCTGGATGAAATGGATTTAAAAGAGATCCCTGTTTTTAAATCCTGGCGTTTGAATGAGCGGCATTACGGCGCTCTTCAGGGATTGAACAAGGCCGAAACCGCGAAGAAATTTTCCGAAGCTCAAGTGGCGGTTTGGCGAAGATCGTATGCCACTCCGCCGCCGGTGTTAAGCCGTGAAGATGAGCGGTTCCCGGGCCATGATCCGCTTTATAAGGATGTTGATGTCAATGATCTGCCCCTGACCGAATCCCTGAAAGATACGGTGGAGCGGTTTTTGCCGTACTGGCATGGCAGCATTGAGCCTGTTCTGCGGCAGGGCAAGCGGGTGATCGTCGCGGCCCACGGCAATACTTTGCGGGCCCTGGTCAAATATCTGGACAACGTATCCGACGATGAAATTGCCCAATTGGACATTCCTACCGGTGTGCCGCTGGTCTATGAACTTGATGCGGATTTAAAACCGCTGAAATCCTATTACCTATGACGGACAAACCTCAAATTTTCTGTAAAAAGGTGACAGCTACCTTTTTTTTGGGCTTTCTCATTGCGGTTAGTCCGTCTTGGGCCTTGGCCAAAGGCGGGGACGAGCAGAATGAGATCGTCCTGTTGAATGATTCGGCAGCTGCTGTTGAAGATTCGGATCCTCCTTTGTCAAAGGCTTTGACCCAATTCGCTAATGAGATGGAGGTCGATTGGGAAAAAAAGAACGCCGATAGCAGCTACGTCGGGCCTGCCGTGGACAAAGTAACGTTGCAAAAGCAGATCGATCTTTTAAGAAAGACCGTTGTTGAGGTGGGTCCCTATCCATTGATTATTCAGGGCCTGGAAAAAATGCAAGGGAGCCTCTACGGCAGCCTTCATGGCTTTGTGGTGGGCATGGACCAGGCTGATTTTTTGAAGATCTATCCTTTCAGGAAGGTGCGCGATTTCAGGCATGTGGATATGGACGATTGGTTAACCTACAATGATCCCCTTGACGATCCTTTTCACCGCACCGTTACCTTCTATTTTGAAAATCAAAAGCTCCTCAAATGGATTTTCGATGACCGGCCCGAGGTGGTCCAAGAGTATCTGAGCGAGTTTTGTTTTTATCAGGAACCTTCCTTAATATACGAGGCGGTGAGAAACGTCTTGTTAAAAATGCCTTACGAGGATTTTCTAAGCGCCACCCGCCGCGAGAGGCCGATGCTTTTTACGGAATTTTATTTGGAAGGCACGGCCCGTTTTGCCAGCTCATCGGAATTTATCGTCAACCCTGAGGATCCTCCTTGTTGCAAGGAGGGTTTTACCCTGGTCAAGCTGGGCATGTCCTTGGGCTTGGCTAAGACACCGGAGCCCATCGAGGGGGTGGTGGCTCATGAGATTGCCCACCGGGTGCTTGATTCCATCCGCAAGGGGAATGTCAATTGCGATGCCGAGCGGGCCGCCAATCACCTGATCGTCAAGTGGGGATTCAAAAAGGAATTCAAAGAAGCCAGCCAATTGTTCGGACAAAAAAAAGGGGATCCTGCGGGTTGTCAGGAAGCTCCTCATAAAACCAGTCAATCGTGAGGGACAAGGAGTATGAAAATTTTGATCGCGTTATTTTTGGGTTTATTGATGTTGGGTGGCCTCTCAAGCTCCGCCATGGCTCTTGAATATACCCAAAAGCAGGGATATTTTAAAATGAACCTGCCCGATGGATGGAAGTGGGTCGAATTTCCTAATGAAGTGCTTGTCAATTATCCGGACGGCAAAACCGTGGGCATTGATATTCAATTTGCCCCGGATGTCGTCAAATCGCCCGCTGAAATGAAGAAAACCCTGGAAGACAGTGTCGGCAAAATGAAAACCGGTGTCGAGGCGCATAACGGGAAAATACTCAATGACAAGGAAATGAATCTAGACGGAGAGTATGCCAGACGGCTGGATTTTGTGACAAGCAGCCCCCATGCGGTCTATGTCAGCTATATCGCCTTTTTTCATGCCGGCGACGTGTATACCATTATCTTTGGCAATCCCAATCCCAATGATTTTAATACCCTGGACGCGGTGGCTGCCTCATTTAAATTTAAGTAGGCTCTTCGGCTTCCAAACCTTCCACCAGTATTTCCACAATGTCCTGGTCCAGATGGTTTTTCATGCTGCGCATGATGCGGATGGCCTCAGATTTGGTGTTGCGGGGCCGGTAGGGGCGTTCGGTGGTAAGGGCGTCGTAAACGTCGGCAATGCTCAATATGCGCACCAGGGGGGAAATCTCGTCGGCTTTAAGGCGGTCCGGGTAGCCGGTGCCGTCAAGTTTTTCGTGATGATGGCGGATGAGATCGCACAGATGCTGCAAAGAGCGCACGGGTTTGATGATGCTTTCCCCGATCTCCGGATGGCGGCGCATGATCACCCATTCCTCGTCGGAAAGACCGCTGTCTTTTTTGAGAATTTCGTCAGGTATCCCCAATTTACCCAGATCATGAAGACGGGCGGCATCCCTTAGGGTTTCCAGGTCGGATTCTTCAAGTCCCAAACGTTTGCCGATCATCAGGGCGTGTTTGGCCACGCGGTCCAGATGGCCGTGGGAATATTTATCTTTGGCATCCACGGCCAAGGCCAGGGCTGAAATGGTCTCAAAGTAGGTTTTTTCAATATCCCGGTTAAGCTTTGAATTTTCGATGGCGATGGCGGTTTGAGAAGCGAGATTAAAGACCAGCTCAATGTCTTCTTCCGAGAAACTCTCTTTTTGCGCTTCCTGCCGGCTTAAGGTCAGGATACCTGCCACGCGGTCCTGATACACCAGGGGCGCGCAGAGCAGATTTTCACCAAATAATGAATTCATCATTGGATTGCTGGTATTGTTTTGTAAAAAAATTCCGGAGACCACCCTGGATTTTTTTTCGGTGATGACCTTAAGCAGGGGGGAGCCTTCAAAGAGCTTGATATTCAGTCTTCTTTTTACGTCATAACTGCTGCCATAGACGGCCTTGACCACCAAATCGGTTTTCTTGTCATTAAGGAGCATCAGGGTGCCGACCTTGCCGTTTAAAGCATTGGTCAGGGTTTCCAGGATCAATTCCAAAAAGGTATCGATGTTCTCCATGTTGGAGATGCCGTGGCCCACCTTGGACATTACCGCGTGCAGGGTCTTTTTGGCAAGCTCCAGGCTGCGCACATTCTCTTCAAGGCGTTTGGTTACAGCGGAAAAAGAACGGCTTAGGACCGTGATCTCATTTTCGCCTTTATTGAGTTCCTTGATTGTCTCGGGGCTTAAAATATTTTCAAGCGCCTTGCTGTTTTGTTTGGAAATATTGATGACCTTGACCAATAGGGAGCGGATGGTGATAAAGCCGATAAAAACCCCCAGGACCATGAGGATCATGGTGTAGGTGTAATATTTGGCGGGAAGGCCGATCTGTCCGCTATGCTGGGTGGCTTGAACGTAGAAATAATAGAGAAGCACCATCGGGACGATGGAGGTGATGATAAAAAGGATGGTGAACTTACGCAGGATGGAGGCGTCTTCGAAAGAAGCCAAAAAGAAGATCTTTTTATTCTTTTTTTCCATAATTATTATATAACTTTAAACCTCTTTATCGCCCTTGAAAAGAAAAATTTCATATTCTTAAACTTCATCTTTTAAAGTATAGCATATGGCCCCGGCAGGATGTATGACTATAAATCATATTAATTTGACTAATAATCAAACAGCGCTATAATCAATCTATGAAAAATTTTTGTGTTGTAGTCTTGCTGATGATGCCGGTCTGTGCCCGTGCCCAGTCGATCCAGGTTTATTTTTCACCCAACGGCGGCTGTCAGGAAGCGGTGATCAAAGAGATCGGGCAAGCCACCCAAACCATCGACATCGCCATGTATTATCTGAGCTCTGCGGGAATTGCCAAGGCCTTGGTCGAGGCCCGGGAACATCATGTCAAGATCAAGATCGTTTTGGACCAGGGCCAGGAAATCGAGCATTCTTCCAAAGCCACCTATCTGATCGATCACGGCTTTGAAATAAGGTATCATCTGGGTTTTGGCCTCATGCACAATAAATTTGCGGTTATCGACGGGCAACGCCTGATCACCGGGTCCTTTAACTGGACACGCACAGCTGAAGAAAGCAATGAGGAAAACCTGCTCATCATCGACGATGCCGCGACCGTGGCCAGGTACGCACAGAGGTTTAATTATTTGTGGGATACCAGCCGCCGGGATTCCCGCAACGCCACCGGTCCCCAAGCCGTTCCTTCCTGGCTGTGCGCAAACTTTCATCTTTTTTGTAGTAATTAATAGGTCTCCTGTGAATTTGAATGAGCACCTTGCAGCGGGTCCTGTCCTCAGCCTCAATGGCTTCGAAGAACCCGAGATTTAATTGGGGTCAGACCCCAATTATTATAGAACCAAAAATTACAAAAAATGGTACCGTCCGGTCTTGGAATGCGTTAGCATTTCCTTACCGGGTGATGAGGAGGTCTTTTGCGCAGCATAGCTATTCTTACAGTCTTGTTTCTTTTTGCCTTCGGACCAAGCTCTTGGTCTGATGACGACGACTCATCCGCTCCTGCTTTGGATACCTACAATAAAGCCGTGCGCTTTTACGAAGAAAAGCATTGGGAGCAGGCCAAGGACTGTTTTCACCAATACCTCGCCGAATACTCCGATACCCCGCTGTACGTGACCTGCCTTTATTATCTGGCCTATTGTTATGAACAATTGGGTGATCAGGAGCAAGCCGTTCTGCTGTATCATAAGGTTATTGATATGGCCCAGGGCGGGGATGCCTTTTGGGCGGACATGGCCCAGAAGCGCATTTATGAAATTTTAGGTCGATAAAATAAGAAGCCCCTCGCTTAAGCGAAGGGCTTCTTGCTGGCCTTAATAATTAAGGATGATTACGGGAATAATACTCCACCAGTGGTGATGGTTTCAGTGGTGGTACCAGTCGTGTTGACCTGGGCCGGTGTAGCCGTGAAGGTATACCCCGTATTACCCATACCTGCCGTGTAGACATACCCTGCAATGCCACTGGCATTAGCGGTATAATCGGTATTCAGGTACGGAGGAGCGCCATTGACAGACTGGGTCAATGAAGCCATGTTGCTGGGATAGTTACCATTGTTGGCTGTGCCGTAGGATTCGGCTGCGGTGGACATGGCCCTGAGCGTTGCTTTGGCCAAGGCGTCGTTAGACGTCATTTTGGCGCGAAGCAGGTTAGGGATAGCAATCGCCGCCAGCAGGGCGATGATAGCCACCACGATCATAATTTCCACCAACGTGAAACCTTGCTGCATTTTTCGAGTTCTCATAGAACCCTCCTTCTGGTATAAGGTTATATATAACTCCACCTTAAGTATACACCATAAGCGGGCTTTGGCCAGCCAATCTTGGGTTTTTTAAGAGGGGGTCTTTTCCCATAAAGTTACTTGAAATCCGCAAGCAGGCGGTGTTATACTGACTCCCATGAATGATGAGATGAACAGTCTATGGCAGTCTCTGGCGCTTTTGCTGCGCAGCCATCCCTGGCATGGCATACCTATAGGAGAAGAGGCTCCCAGTATTGTAAACACTTATATTGAAACCGTTCCTTCAGACACGGTCAAATACGAAATCGATAAAAAAAGCGGTTTTTTAAAGGTGGACAGGCCCCAGAAGTATTCCAATATTTGCCCCACCCTTTACGGCTTTATCCCGCAAACCTATTGTTCAGAGAGAATTGCGGATCTTTGCCGTGACCGCACCGGCCGCAAGTCCGTGGTGGGGGATGATGACCCTTTGGACATTTGCATTTTAACGGAAAAAGTGATCACTCACGGCGATATAATCGTGCGTGCCATCCCCATCGGCGGTTTTCGCATGATCGACCAGGGCCAGGCGGATGACAAGATCATCGCGGTGATGCACGGGGACGCGCTCTACAGCCAATGGAACAATATTGAGGATTGTCCGCGTTCCTTCATTGACCGGCTCAAACATTACTTCCTGACTTATAAAGATATTCCGGGTTCGGATGAGCGTATTTGTGAGATCACCCACGTCTATGGCCGCGAAGAGGCTATGGAGGTGATCCGCTGTTCCAGGGAAGACTACAAGGAACGTTTTGCCCAACTTGAAGAAATGATGTCCACCATTAATGACGATTGATGAACTTGGGAAGGAGCCCGCTCGCATGGAAACCGCAGCTACCCAGAAGAAGATTTTAGTAGTTGATGATGACAAGGCCGTGATCAAAACCCTCACCGGCTTGTTAACCAATAAAGGTTACACGGTGTTGACCGCTATGGACGGACTTGAAGGTATGGTCCAGGTGAGGAAAAATACGCCCGACCTGATCATTCTGGACATCATGATGCCTGAGATCAATGGCTACGATGTTTGCAGCAATCTGAAATTCGACGAGCGTTTCAAGCATGTGCCCATCATCGTTTTGACTTCCCGCGAGCGGGAACTGGATCCCAGGATCGGGCAATTGATGGGTATTGACTACCTGCACAAACCCATTGACAGTAAACTTCTGCTGGAAAAAGTCCAAACCGCGTTAAAATAGTTTTTATGCTTCGACGCATCATTTTCTTTCTTGCCATCTTGGGTTTTTGGGCCCTTCAGGCCGCCTTTGCCGACGATGAGCCTCCTAAAAGCCTCGACGTGCAAAAGTATGAATTCGCCCGGTCGTATATTACCGCGCTCAAATACATGAAGGATATTGATGACCGCTGGGCCCAAGACACGCCCAAGAAACTTTTTGCCGACCAAAAAAACAAAATGATCCTGGCCACCATCAATGACCTTTCCCTGGACAGTTCGGATCTTCTGGTGATAAAAAATTATATGCGCAAATACCTGCTTTCACCCAGCATGGACATGCGCAGGGTGGCGGAGATTGTCGTGGTTTCAGTGGCCCGCGAGATCGCCATTAATCACGACCAGAAATTGTTGTGGGAGAAATGGTATGATCTAAACGCCGCGGGCCAGGCCACGCGTCCCAAGGAGATCGATTTTGTCAAAACCCAGCATTCCCTGGAGATGCGGCGCAAGGAAGAGGACAAGAACATCATCCAGGCTTCTATCGGCATGACCAAAATTTTGATGAGTGATAAAAATAAAAAAAACCATGGGCACCTGCTCGACATCACCGCCCAGGAGCGTCAAAAACTGCTGGATAAACTAGACTCTTTCGGTGCCGACGAACTGGACTGGGGGCTTAAGACCGGCCAAAGCACCCTGGAAGGTTCCATCGCCGTGATCCGTGAGATCTTGGAAGATTCGCTGTGGACTTCCATTGATGAAAAATAATCCGCAGGTCATCGTGGTTGAGGCTTCTGCCGGCAGCGGCAAGACCTTGGCCTTGAGCATCCGTTACGTCCAATTATGCCTGCAGGCGGCCTTGGCCCGTCAGGCTATCCCCATCCAGGCGCTTTTAGCCATTACCTTCACCAATAAAGCCACCCATCAGATGAAATCCCGCATCCTGGATATTCTCAAACGCTGTGCGTTGAAAAAATTGAAACCCTGGGAAGCTCAGGAGATCTTAAAGCCTTTGAATCTGGATGAACAGCAAGCCCGCGGGCTTGCCAAGGGGCTCATGAATGACGTGATACGCCAATACCATTATTTTCAGGTGGCCACCATCGACAGCTTCATGAATATCCTGCTGGCCGGCTGTTCCTTTAAGATAGGGCTTTCGGCGGCTTTCAAGATTCAGCGTAATTCCGCGCGGTATTTGCAAATGAGCCTTGATGAGCTTTTGGATGAGGCAGCCAGCGACGGAAAAGTACGCCAATTATTCACGGATTTTGTGTATCAGTATTTATTTTTGGAGAACCGTTCCGGCTGGTTCCCCAGGGAAGATCTGGCCAAGATCATCATTGAGCTATTTAAGCAATACAATACCTACCAGAAGCCATTGCTGATCTTCCCTCTTCAAGAAGATTTGTTTTCCTTAAAACGGAAAATCCTTGGGGAAATGAGCGAATTGCAAAATATTTTACCGCAAGCCACCAACAAAAGATTCCTCGATCATCTACAGGGGTTTTTGACATCTGACCGTAGCAGTTTTGATCTGGATGAAGTAAAAACGCATTGGGCACGGCAAGACTTTCCCATTAACAAAGGCGGGGTCATAAGCCCGCAACTTCAGGAGCTTTGGCAAAAGATAAAGGATAATCTTCAGCAATTGAGTTTTGCGGAATCCCATAGCATGTTTAATCCTTATGTGGCTTTGTTTGAAAAATCGTTGGTGAGTTTCCAGGAGTTGGCCCAACGGGATGACGTGATGTTTTTGGAGGAGCTCAACCGCAAAGCAGCTTTGCTCTTTGAAGATGATCTGGTCACCGTCGAAGAATTGTATTTCCGCCTGGCCGCGCGTTTCAGGCATTATTTGATGGATGAGTTTCAGGATACATCGCTTGCCCAATGGCGCAATCTTGTCCCCATGGTGCAGGAAGCCTTGTCCAGCGGCGGTTCTCTTTTTTATGTGGGTGACAAAAAACAGGCCATCTATGCTTTTCGCGGGGGGGAAGCCCTCTTGTTTGATGCCCTGCAGCGCCAGTTGAAGGGCTTTGAAGTGCAGACCA
>Ga0206879_1151_pt1 | contig 14938 bp, 13 predicted proteins | sample Alteio_BWOrgCont_5_FD_152897 | JGI IMG/M metagenome (GOLD analysis project Ga0206879, IMG submission 152897) | Enriched cells from forest soil in Barre Woods Harvard Forest LTER site, Petersham, Massachusetts, United States -... | ecosystem: Environmental > Terrestrial > Soil > Temperate forest > O... | reverse complement strand
CTCTATAATATCTGCTGCATGTCGTATTCCTGCCGTATCGGTCAGGCGGAAAGCAATACCTTCTAATGTTATTATTTCTTCAATAGTATCGCGTGTGGTGCCGGGTATATCACTTACTATGGCACGTTCTTCATTGAGTAATGCATTCAGTAAGGTCGATTTTCCTGCATTAGGCCTGCCTGCAATAACCGTTGCCACGCCATTCTTCAGCACATTGCCTAAGCGGAAAGACTCAGAGAGCTTTTCTATTTTCCCGATCATTTCCGTAAGCAGGTTAACTAATTGTGCACGGATTGCAAACTCCACATCTTCCTCACTAAAATCAAGTTCAAGTTCCACTAACGATGCAAAGTCCATAAGCTTCTGGCGCAGTTCTTTCAACTCGTTGGAAAAACCACCACGCATTTGGTTCATGGCTATATGATGTGCTGCTTGCGATTCCGATGCAATAAGATCGCTTACCGCTTCAGCCTGCGACAGGTCAAACCGTCCGTTAAGGAATGCCCGCATGGTAAACTCACCCGGCCTGGCTGGGCGCGCACCCTGTTTTATAAGTAATTGCAATACCTTTTGTATTATATAAGGTGAGCCATGGCACGATATTTCTACCACATCCTGGCAAGTATATGATTTGGGCGCTTTAAATAAGCCAACCACCGCTTCATCAACCACTTCTTTACCATCCATCACAACACCAAAGTGTAGGGTATGGCTGGCAGCTTCCTTCAATTTAAGTGCAGGAAACAGTTTTTCACATATGGTAATAGACTCTGGCCCCGAAAGGCGTATAACGCCAATGGCACCAACACCTGTTGGGGTTGATAGGGCAACAATGGTATCGTCTGTTACAATGTTCTTCATCTTCATACAGTCAAAGCACCTTTAGGGGTTTGGGGCGGATGCAAAGGTAGGAAAACAGCTGCATATACTAGCTCTGTGAAACTCTGTTCACTCCGTGACCTCTGTGTTGGAATTTTAAAACAGAGCGCACGGAGTAAATGCAACACAAAGTTACACAGAGGTTAAGTTATTTGAAGAAATGCAGTATGAATAATTTGTTTCCTAAATTTTTCTAAATTTGGGCCCGTAACATTTTCAAATATCCTTTTATGAGCGTTTTAGTAAATAAAAAATCGAAAGTAATAGTGCAGGGCTTTACTGGTACTGAAGGTACCTTTCACGCACAACAAATGATAGAGTATGGTACCAATGTAGTAGGTGGTGTAACACCAGGCAAAGGTGGAACCAAGCACTTAGACAAGCCTGTATTCAATACAGTTGCCGATGCTGTAAAGCAAGCGGGTGCTGATGTATCTATCATTTTTGTACCGCCTGCATTTGCTGCCGATGCTATTATGGAAGCTGCTGAAGCCGGCATTAAGCTGGTGGTATGTATTACCGAAGGCATTCCGGTAAAGGATATGGTTGCAGTAAAAGCATATTTAAGTGATAAGAATACACGTTTAATTGGCCCTAACTGCCCTGGTGTTATTACTCCGGGTGAGGCTAAGGTGGGCATTATGCCGGGCTTTATACATAACCCGGGTACTATAGGCATTGTTTCACGTTCCGGCACATTAACTTACGAAGCGGTTGACCAGGTTACCAAGGCGGGCCTTGGCCAGTCAACCTGTATTGGTATTGGTGGCGACCCTATTATTGGCACCACTACTAAAGATGCAGTTGAGTTGTTAATGAAAGATCCGGGTACTGAAGGCATTATAATGATAGGTGAAATTGGCGGAACTATGGAAGCCGATGCAGCTAACTGGATTAAGGCAAATGGTACCAAACCGGTTGTAGGCTTTATTGCTGGTCAAACAGCTCCTGCAGGCCGCACTATGGGCCACGCGGGTGCTATTGTTGGCGGTGCTGAAGATACTGCTGCTGCTAAAATGAAAATTATGCGCGACTGTGGTATTACCGTTGTTGATTCACCTGCCGTAATTGGTAAAACAATTGCAGCGTTGGTAAAGGCAAAGGTAAAAGCTGTATAAGCTCATTGAGCCGCGGTTATAATAAAATTGCTCAACACACGTTTATTGAGAAACTATAAACACATGCGGCTTAGGTACTTTACGTTACTCGTTTTTTTTGTTTCTTCTGCTACCGGTGCGTTTGCACAGATTGGCGGTACTAGCACATACAATTTTCTTGAGCTTCCTGTTTCAGCTAGGGCAGTAGCATTGGGTGGCACTTTTATAAGTGTGCGCGATGGCGATCTTAGCCTGGCCGCTGCAAATCCTTCTTTTCTCGATAGCACAGTTAATAATCATGCCATAATCGGCTACGTGCCATTCTTTGCTGGCATCAATTACGATTACTTTTCAATAGCACATACCATTAATGGCTTTGGTTTTTTAGGCAGAAGCGGAACCTTTGACGCAGGAGTGAAATATATAAACTACGGAACATTTACACAGGCTGACTATGCCGGCAACATTACAGGGCAGTTTACAGCAGCTGAATACATGTACAATATTGGTTATGGTCAGCCGATAAAAGATTCTACAATTAATGTAGGCGCTAACCTGAAAGGAATTTACTCGCATGAGGCAACATATACTTCGTCGGGTATCGGGCTCGATCTTTCAGGCTCTTACATAAGCCCTAACAAAAGATTCTTTTTAGGAATGGTTGTACAGAATATTGGTACACAGCTGAAAGATTATACTACCGGTGATCCTGAACCCCTACCCTTTGATGTGCAAATGGGCTTCGCTGCAAAACTTGCTCACGCCCCTTTCCGTTTTGGCGTTACGGCTGTTCATCTTCAAAAATGGGACTTAACTTATTTAGACCCTACCGATACTCAAACGGTAAATCAACTTACTGGTCAGGCAGTTCCTACAAATAACGTTGGTAACTTTGCCGATAAGGTGATGCGCCATCTTATCCCTAATTTGGAAGTGGTGTTAAGTAAAAATTTCATGCTTCGTTTTGCTTATAATTACGAAATGCGCAAAGAGCTTGAACTTTCAGGCCGCCAGGGGCTGGTTGGTTTTTCAGGCGGTTTCGGAATCCGCATTTATAAGTTCCATTTAAGCTATGCATTGTCAAGTTATTATTTGGGTGCAGCAACAAGCACATTCTCCATGGGGCTTTCACTCGACGATTTTTATACCCGAAAAACCTGATGAAAGATATTATCATTGCCATAGACGGATACTCATCATGCGGTAAAAGTACTATTACCCGCGACCTTGCGAATGCATTGGGCTATGTGTATGTCGATACCGGCGCTATGTACAGGGCCGTAACATTATATTGCCTCGAAAAAGGAATTATACAAGAAGGCCGTGCAGTTGATGCAGGTAAGGTAATACGTGAACTACTCAATATTCATATTGATTTTAAACATTCAATTGAAACCGGAAAAACAGATACATACCTGAACGGAAAGAATGTCGAGAATGATATACGCAGTATGCCTGTAAATGAATTGGTAAGCCCTGTTAGTGCTATACACGAAGTGCGTAAAGTAATGGTTTACCTGCAACGTAAAATGGGTGCTAACCCCGGCATTGTTATGGATGGACGCGATATTGGCACTACTGTTTTACCACATGCTGACCTGAAAATATTTATGACCGCCGATATAAAAGTGCGTACCCAACGCCGCATGCTCGAATTAAAGGAGCGTGGCATAAAAGCCAAAGAACAGGAAGTGGAGCGTAATTTACTGAAGCGCGACCAGGAAGATATGAATAGGGAAGAAAGCCCTTTGAAACAGGCACCTGATGCCATTGTGCTCGATAATACCAACCTTACCCACGAGGAGCAACTTGCCAAAGTATTGCGCTGGGCCAAGGAAAAGATGATTGGGTAGTTTCAGTCAATTAAGAATTAAAAATTACGAATTAGGAATTACCGGGAAAGCAATCTCTTTTATCTCAACACCAATACTAAAACCTCATTACTGTGTTTTCGGGGCGCCTTTTGCTCCCTGCTTGCCTGAATTTCCTATACTCGCATCATTTGCAGCTAACTCGCGCCCACCATTTGCCTATTTCTGAAAAACAAGTAAAATAGCCCAACCCGAAGGGTAACGCCCAATATTTAATTAAGAAACCAATTGACTTACGCTTTCGCCGAAAAATGTACCACTACATTCTTAACGGGCTTTATAGTTCTCAGGTAAGAATATATAGCACCTAAGTCAGTAGTATCCATACCACCATACATATCCCATGGCATAATGGTATTTACCTGCCCTGGTTTCAATGTTGGGGCATGGTAGTTACTATCGGTAAACATTTTAAAGCGCTTAATGAACATTTCTCTTGTCAACTGGCCGATACCGGTTTCATTATCAGGGGTAATGTTAGCTGAGCGAATGGTACTACCATCGGGCATTGCAAAAACAAAACCACCGGCAAAGGGTTCTCCAACAATTTTGCCTTTTTCCTGTTTGGTGTGGCAACCATCGCAGGTAGCAGCGGCTACCAGGTATTTACCGTACGCAATTTGGTCAGTCTTGGCAGGTATAGGCTGTGGTGTTGCCTCAGCAGGAATGGTGTTAACTATAAAATTCATCGGAAAATCGAGCGATGATGTAGGGTTGTCTTTTGTAATAGAAGGTAGCGTGCGTATATACGCTATTAAGGCTTTAATGTCATTAGGGTCTAGCTTGCCATAGTTCTGGTATGGCATTAAAGGGAAAAGCGCTTTGCCATCTTTATCTACACCGGTTGTAATAGTACGGTATATTTCACCATCGGTCCAATTGCCTAAGTGATAAGGAGTGATATTGTAAGGAACAAGCGAACCGGGAAACCCGAACTTTTGGTCAAATACCTCTCCCCCTTGCCCTATAGTATTTGGCACCAAAGGGCCTCCGTATCTACCGAAATCGCGTTCCGAATGGCAATCAACACAAAGGCACACTTTGGTGGCCAGGTATTCACCCCGCTTTACCAGTTCGGGTGTCGATTGAATTTTCATTTCAGGTGCAGCAGCTAATTTTGGTAAAGCTGTTTTTAGATACGTTAGCAAACCTGCTACTGCAATAATTACAATGGCTACCAGGTAGCCTATCCATTTCAGAATTTTTTTCATTGAATGATTGAATGTTTGTTTTGATTTTTCCCTCAGGACAAAAATAATAGTTTAATTAAATCCTGCAAATTGATTTAAATCAAGAAATCAATTTGTTACGAATTGAACTAAGTTTTGGTAACAGCCCTCATCGGGTGAATTTCGTAGCTGTTCAAACCATTTGCCGGATCTTTGGCAATAAGCTCATGCAATTGTTCTTCACTATCAACTGCCACAACGGCTATACCATATCCACCTTTAGGATCCATTACAGGGCCCAATACAATAACGGTTCCGTTTTGTACATATGGTGCCCAATATGCAACATGTTGCAGCATTATACCTCTTTCTTCAGCCGTCATGTCTGTTGTAAATGAGGCTCTTGGTGGGTTTAACTTCAAAAAGAAATGTTTTTTCTCCATGACAAATATTATGGGTTAAGCAATTCGAAAATAGGAATTATTATCAATTGCAATCATATCCTCCCCTTTCTTACTTTTGCAGGGCTGTAAGTATGTAAATTCTTACACCTAAAATAAGTGAAATGCAGGTATTAAAATTCGGAGGGACATCGGTAGGTTCGGCACAACGTATGAAAGCGGTTGCAGAGCTTGTTAATTATCCCGGTAAAAAAATAGTGGTTCTGTCGGCTATGTCGGGTACAACCGATCATTTGGTAAAGATAACCCAGGCTCTGTTTAAAAAGGAAAACGATAATGCAATTAAGCTTATAAATGAATTAGAACCCCGCTATCGTAAAACGGTGGACGAGCTATATACCTCAAAGGAATTTAAAGACAAGGCCAACGAAATGGTTACTGAGCATTTCAATTTCCTGCTTTCGTTTACACAGGATATGTTTACCCCGAACGAAGAAAAAACGGTATTAGCAGAAGGGGAACTTCTTTCCACTTCATTAGTTCAATACTATATGGGGGAACAAAAGATACCATCGGTTCTGTTGCCTGCACTTAACTTTATGCGTATTGATAAAGAAGGTGAGCCTGATCTTGCGTATATAGAAGAGCACATTAAAAAGGAATTAGCAAAGTATGCAAACTCTGAACTTTTTATAACCCAAGGTTATATATGTCGCAACCCCTTCGGGCAGGTTGATAACCTGAAACGGGGAGGAAGCGATTACACAGCATCGCTTGTGGGCGCTGCTGTATATGCCAGCGAAATACAAATATGGACCGATATCGATGGCATGCATAATAACGACCCTCGTTATGTGCAAGGCACTTACCCTATTGCTGAATTATCGTTTGATGAGGCAGCTGAGTTAGCCTATTTCGGAGCGAAAATATTGCACCCTGCCTGTATTCTTCCGGCACAAAAAAGAAAAGTACCTGTTCGTTTATTGAACACCATGGAGCCAAAAGCCAAGGGTACTATGATAAGCGATAATTCTCAGGGACATGATATTAAAGCTGTTGCAGCAAAGGATAATATTACGGTTATCAAGATCAGGTCGGCACGAATGTTAATGGCTTATGGTTTTTTGCGCAGTGTGTTCGAAGTATTTGAACGATACAAAACGCCAATTGATATGATAACTACCTCAGAGGTGGCAGTATCACTTACCATTGATAACCTCGACCACTTGAAAGAGATAATTGAAGAGCTGGAACATTATGCAACGGTTGATGTGGAAATGAACCAAACCATTGTGTGCATTGTAGGTGACTTTTTGGAAGAGAAACATGGTTATGCACTTAAAATATTCGATGCCCTGAAAGATATTCCTTTGCGTATGATATCGTACGGAGGAAGCAAGAATAATATATCGCTGCTGATAAGTGGAGAACATAAAAAAGCCGCCCTGGTTGCATTAAATGAAGGAGTATTTAAAAAAGCAACCGTTAAAAACTGAACCTATGTTCTCTGCCGAATTGCTTAAGAAATTTAAGAGTACTCCTACTCCGTTTTATTACTACAACACCGACCTGCTGCAAAAAACATTAGAGCAGGCGAGCGCTGCTGCAAAAAAATACGACATTGAAATGCATTATGCATTAAAGGCAAATGCAAATAAGCGCATACTGAAACTTATTCAGAAGTATGGCACCGGTGCCGATTGTGTAAGTGTGAATGAAGTGTTGCGGGCTATTGAATGTGGATTTTCTGCAGATAAAATAGTGTTTGCAGGTGTAGGGAAGTCAGATGATGAGATACGTACCGCACTGAAGAACAATATTTTCTGTTTCAACTGCGAATCGGTAGAAGAGATATCGATAATAAACGACATTGCGGGTCAGGAAAAGAAGAAAGCAAGTATAGCACTACGTATAAACCCTAATGTAAATGCGCATACCCACCATTATATTACAACCGGGCTTGAAGAAAATAAGTTCGGTATAAATATGTGGGAGCTGGAAAATGTGCTGAATGCCCTAAAGAACTTTTCGAATGTTTCGCTTATTGGCCTGCACTTTCACATTGGTTCGCAGATAACCGATATGAGCGTATATAAAACGCTTTGCCTGCGTGTGAATGAAATACAGCAATGGTTTGCCGACCGTAATGTGTTTGTGCCAAACCTGAACTTAGGTGGTGGTTTGGGTATTGATTATTATAATCCTGATAAAAACGCGATTGTTGATTTTGATAAATACTTCAGCATTTTCAGGCAATTTTTGAAACTATACCCCGGCCAAAAATTGCATACTGAACCCGGCCGTGCATTGGTTGCACAATGTGGCTCGCTTGTATCGAAAGTGTTGTATGTAAAGAAAGGCATACAATCGAACTTTATAATATTAGATGCAGGCATGACGGAGTTGATAAGGCCTGCTTTATACCAGTCATACCACAAGATCGAAAACCTGACATCACAAGCCAAGGAAACATTGAAATATGATGTAGTAGGACCTATATGTGAATCCTCAGACTGTTTTGGAAAAGCAATAGACTTGCCTGAAACACAACGCGGAGACATTATAATACTGCGCTCTGCCGGTGCCTATGGTGAAAGCATGGCGCTCGATTACAATTTGCGCGACAGGGCCAAAAGTTATTTAAGCGAAGAACTGTAGAACAAGGTGAAGATAAAAGAGCAAATACCGTATTGGCTAATCACTATAGGGACAATCATTGCTCTTATTTTGCCACGGCTTGCCAAAGACGGAATGTTTACCGATGGTGTATTGTATGCGGCTGTAGCACATAACCTGGCCATAGGTAAGGGCACCATATGGTTTCCCTATTTCGATAATTTCATGTTCCCTTTCTTTCATCAGCAACCACCGCTTACCTTCATTATTCAATCGTACTTTTTCGAAAACTACGGCGATAGTATTTATGTGGAAAGAGTTTACTCATTTGCCACAGCCATTATATCAGCGGGGCTTATAGCATGGTTGTGGATGTTGATTAATAAGGATGACAAAGAGAATAAGAAAATGGCATGGCTGCCTGTGTTAATGTGGATAATTATACCTGTTTGTTTTTGGGCCTACAGCAATAATATGGAAGAAAATACCATGGGCGTATTTACACTATTAGCCGTTGTGCTTATTTATAAAGGCTTAATGAGTGGCAGCTGGTTTAAAGTAGCGTATATAATAGTGGGTTCGGCAATAACCATGCTGGCATTTTTGTGTAAAGGTTTCCCGGGCTTGTTTCCTGTTATTATACCCGCATTGTATTATGTTGTTATCAGGCCATCGAGGTATCCGACTATAAGAGCGATAGTGTTTTCATTACTTGCCATGGTAATTCCCTGGATAATATTTAATATAATAATGGTACATAATTATATTAACCGCAGCCTTACAGCCTACCTGAATGAAAGGGTTCTGAATAGTATACAACATGTGTCGAATGTCAATAGTCGCTTTCACATCATCGGCGAACTTTTCTTTGTTCAGTTAATTGTTCCTGTTGCACTTACTGCAATAATACTAGGCGTATCGGGCAAGGCAGCGTTTCGTTTTAAAGAGCTAAACAACGAGTATAAAAAGAAGATCCTTTTATTCTTTTTGATAGGCGTATGCGCTTCATTTCCTTTAATAGTTACCAAAGAACAACGTAATTTTTACCTGGCAACCTCACTACCATACTATGCTATCGCTTTGGCACTGCTGGCTTGCCGCCACCTGAATGTATTATTGCTTAAAATAAAACCTAAGGCGGTTAAGGTGATACTTGCTGCATCGGCTTTGTATGTGCTTATCGGCCTGTTGTACTCCTATATGTCGGTGGGCAAACCCGGTCGTGATAAGGAACAGTTGCATGATGTATATGCTTTTGGCAAGATCATTCATAACGATGCCGACATAAGGGTATACAGTGAAACATGGCAAGACTGGGGCCTGCATAACTATTTCGTACGGTACTTTTGTATAAGCCTTTGCATGGATACAAATAATAAGCTCGATTACTTTCTGCTGGAAAAGAGCCTTAACAGGCAACCACCAGCCGTCTACAATAAACTAGTAGCGCAAGGGGAAAAGTATGACCTCTATAAAAAGGAATAGGTATTATCTGCTATAATTAGGCGCTTCGCTGGTAATAAATATATCGTGCGGATGACTTTCGTTCATACCTGCATTGGTAATGCGAATGAAACGTGCCTTATGCAATTCCTTAATATTCTTTGCACCGCAATAACCCATGCCTGCACGTAAACCACCAACTATCTGGTAAATAACCTCAGCCATGCTACCCTTGTATGGCACACGGCCTGTTATACCTTCCGGTACAAGTTTCTTAATATCGTCCTCTGCATCCTGAAAGTACCTGTCCTTAGAACCTTGTTGCATAGCCTCAAGTGAGCCCATACCGCGGTACGATTTAAATCTTCTGCCTTCAAATATGATAGTCTCACCCGGAGATTCTTCTACACCTGCAAACAATGAACCCGCCATAACGGTACTTGCACCAGCTGCAATAGCCTTTACAATATCGCCTGTGTAACGAATACCTCCGTCGGCAATTACCGGAATACCACTTCCTTTCAGTGCCCTGGCAACATCATACACAGCCGTAAGCTGTGGTACACCAATACCTGCAATAATACGTGTGGTACAAATTGAACCAGGTCCAATACCTACCTTCACTGCATCGGCACCTGCTTTTGCAAGAGCCAAAGCCGCTTCAGCGGTAGCAATGTTACCCGCTATAATTTCCAGTTTAGGGAATTTCTTTCTCAGGGCTTTTATTTCTTCCAATACCCTTTTCGAATGACCATGTGCCGTATCGATAGTAATAGCATCAACCCCTGCATTTACCAATGCAGTAGCACGCTCATACATATCAGGTGTTACGCCAATAGCAGCGGCAACACGCAGGCGCCCGAATTCGTCTTTGCAGGCAAAGGGGTGCAGGTGAACCTTCTTAATATCTTTATACGTAATAAGTCCTACAAGGCAACCAGCGCCATCAACTACGGGCAGTTTCTCTATCTTGTATTTCTGTAATATCTGTTCAGCTTTGGCAAGGTCAGTATCTTTTTTGGCAGTAATAATGTGGTCCTTGGTCATTACTTCCTTAATACTGCGATTGCCGTTCTTTTCAAACCTAAGGTCACGGTTGGTAACAATACCCACCAGCCTGTTCTTATCAGCTACCACCGGTATTCCGCCTATCTTGTTCTCCTTCATCAGGGCAAGGGCGTCTTTTACTTTAGCATCTTGCTTCAGGGTAACAGGATCCTGTATCATACCACTTTCGTGACGCTTTACACGCCTTACCTGCTCAGCCTGCTGGGCAATGGTCATATTTTTGTGTAACACGCCTATACCGCCTTCTCCGGCAATGGCTATAGCCATTTTGTACTCTGTTACTGTATCCATAGCGGCAGTAACAACGGGAGTATTGACTTTTATGTTTCTGGTAAAATTGCTGGTGATGTCTGTTTCCCTTGGGAGAACATCTGAGTATGCAGGAAGCAGAAGTACGTCATCGTAGGTTAAGCCTTCTCCTGCAAATTTTTCTGTGTCTAGGTTCACGATTAAACTTTTGCAAATATAACGAATTTCAGGTAATTACGCTTTTTATTATAAAATGTCATGCTGAGCCTGTCGAAGCATCTATTCTTACTCTTAATTCTATTGATAAATACAATAAATAACAATAAACTCAATTGCTAAAATACATAGCAGATGTTTTCATAAATAATTGAATATCAATTATTTATATGTTTATTTTATTGCTAAAATCTATTGGTGACAAAAAGGCAGATTTTTAGTGGATAATTAAGCCAGGGGGGCCGGTAGGGGCATTTTGCTTTATCAAAACACCCCTACCGAAGCTCTACTTAAGTTGCAAGTAGAGTATTTTAAAGGATCTGAGAAGACCCACTATCAATTACAAAAAAGAATAAATACAGAACGATAATTACAATACTACATAAACATGGGGTAAGGCCTGTGCTCAATGCACGGCTACGAAAAAGCTAATTACACACAACCACTGTATATCATACAGAGGAGGTACTGGTAATTAAAGAGATTATGCTTTTTCAATTTGATAACGGGAGCGGTCTTTTTGGTTTCAAGGCGATAGCAAACAAATACGTGGGCCAGAAACTCTTCAGCATATCCGTATATAACATAGTTAATACGGTTTAGGCTATGAAGCAGAATATTAAAGAAACGTGACTGGCGCTGCAACCAGAAATACATAGCTGTTAACTGCCTGCTGTAGACTGTTTTTGTAACATTTAAACCTGCTATGTAATTCGATAACATTGTTGCTATTATTTTTCCTCTACACAATTATAGGCAACAAAAGGGCAAAATCCAAATTTAAAGTCGCTTTTCTACATTAGAAACAGATTAGAAATTTTTAATACTGCCTACTATACCACGTTTCTATTTAAGGCAGCTATATACCACGGGCAATATCAATTTCTCCCACAAAGCGTATTCAGTTGCTGAAGGGTGAAGGCCATCTGTTGCTATCAGCTCAGCTTTGCTTTTCATCTTCTGTGTTTCAGGATAAATATCAACATACTTCAAGCCTCTTTTGTTTGCTTCCTTTATTATAACACTGTTAAAATCGGCTATGCCTTTTGCAATGTCTCTGCCCCCACTATATTGCGCCCCTGTTGGTGTCACACCAAAATCGGGTATGGTTAGTAGAACAAGGTTCTGTTTATTACTCAATTGGCTCTCGGTATAATCAATAATATACACCAGGTTTTTATGGAAAGTTGCAGAATCAATCCCCTGCACCCAATCATTTACGCCTATAAGTAAGGTTACAAAATCGGGTTTAATTTGTTGCAAAATGGGTAATTCGCGGTCAATAAGGTTTTGTGTGGTCCAGCCGGTTCGGGCAGGGTTAGCCGAAAGTTCTATACTTATTCCTTTTTCATTTAAATGGTTAGTAAGAATCAATGGCCATGCTTCGTCGGGCTTTGCTCCTTCGCAACAGGTATACGAATCGCCAAGGGCAACATATTTAAGTTTTGCTTTTTGGCCCGGAGTACCTGCCATACACCCAGTAATTATAAGTATTAATACTATAAAACGCCCTGTTCTCATAATCAAACTTACGTATTTCACCTCTATTCAGATTCCAACAAGAGACAATTATTTTACTTTTGAAACTATTATCTTAAATAAATGAAGTTCAGCCGTTTTTCTGCCCTTATAGTTCTCATTTGCTGTATGTACAACGCAGTTGGGCAAAAGAAGGTAATTGACTCATTGGCAAACCTGCTGAAAAAAGAACAGAACGATACCACCAAGGTAAATACACTTAATACATTAAGCGGAAAGTTAAGGGGAATTGCGAAATACGATACAGCCATGTCCTGTGCTGAAACCGCCGCAGCACTGGCTGAAAAATTGGACTTTAAAAGTGGTATAAGCGCAGCTTACCGGAATATTGGCCTTACATATGACTACCAGGGTAATTATGTAAAAGCTATAGAATACCATACCAAAGCCTTGACCATAAACCAGGAAATAGGAAATAAGGATGGCATAGCCCGTAATTACCGCAACATTGGAAATGTATATGATGACCAGGCCAATTACCCGAAGGCAATTGAATATGCTCTTAAATCGCTGGCAATAGACCAGGAACTGAACAACAAAGATGGAATTGCGGCAGACCTTGGTAACCTGGGTATTGCGTATAGCGACCAGGGAGATAATAAGAAAGCGCTGGAGTATGACTTTAAATCACTGACATTAGATCAGAAACAGGGTAATAAAGCAGGTATTGCGGCTGATTTGGGCAACATAGCCATTGCATATTCTGCCTTGGGCGATTATGATAAAACCCTGGAATATGATTTTAAAGCATTAGCCCTTAACAAAGAACTTGGAAGAAAAATTGGCATTGCATTTAATATGAACAGCATCGCAAATATTTATACCAAAGAGAAGAAATATAACGAGGCTCAATCCATATTAGATTCTTCATTGGAACTTTCAAAAAACATTGGAGAAAAAAACTTAACAATGAAAGTTTACATTGAACGTGCGAAGCTTGACAGTGCAAAGAATATATTCAACCTGGCTTTTGAGGATTACAAAAAATACATACAATTTCGCGACAGCTTGTTGAATGAGGCCAATACAAAAGCCGTAATGAATTATGAATTCAATCAAAAGGAATCGGCCAAGAAAGCTGAACAGGACAAGAAAGATGCTTTGGCTGCTGCAGAAAATCGCAAACAAAAAATAATTACATGGTCGGTAGCAGTAGGTTTATTAATGGTGATGGTTTTTGCAGGTTTTGTAGTACGCTCCCTGCGATTAACAACCATACAAAAACAGGAAATTGAAATAAAAAGTAAAGTAATTGAAGAAAAGAATAAAGACATATTAGATTCTATATTATATGCCAAACGCCTGCAGGATGCTATACTTCCGCGTTTAAGTTTAATTAAGCAATACCTGCCCGATTCGTTTGTATTTTATAAACCCAAAGACATTGTTGCAGGAGATTTTTACTGGATGGAACGAAAAGGCGACACCTTATTTATTGCCGCTGCCGATTGCACGGGCCATGGTGTGCCCGGTGCATTGGTGAGTGTGGTTTGCTCTACTGCCATGAACAGGGCTGTAAAAGAGTTTCAACTAACTGAACCGGGTAAAATACTGGATAAGGTAAGAGACCTTGTATTGGAAACGTTTGAAAAGAGTGAGAGCAATGTGCAGGATGGTATGGACATATCGCTTGCAGCGATAAGTCGTCAGTCGTCAGACGGCAGTGTAGAAGTAAAATGGAGCGGTGCCAATAACCCTTTATGGATAATTCAGGGAAACAGTGTAACAGAAATAAAAGCCGATAAACAGCCCATAGGTAAGTCTGATAAAGCAACCCCGTTTACCACACATACTATAAAGCTAAATACAGGTGATATTTTCTTTTTATTTACCGATGGTTATGCTGACCAGTTTGGTGGCCCAAAAGGGAAGAAGTTCAAATACAAACAATTGCAGGATCTGTTGCTGGCAAATGCTGCTAGCCCAACGCCCGACCAGGCAAAAAAACTCGACACCATACTTAACGAATGGAAAGAAGGCCTGGAGCAAGTAGATGATGTTTTAGTTATTGGCATAAGGGTATAGCTTTTCGTGTAAAAATCAGGTTTTATACCAGTTTTTAACAAATGTGTCTTTTCTACTTGTCCTTATTGAAATTTTTACAATCTTTGCAGCCCAATTTAAAAAATGACTTCGTAGCTCAGCTGGTAGAGCAAAAGACTCTTAATCTTTGGGTCGTGAGTTCGAGCCTCACCGGGGTCACACAAATAAAAAGTCCCGCACTATTGCGGGACTTTTAAATTATATTTGGTTTTATTTAAGCGCAGACATTTGTGCTTTGAATGCACTAGTAGTAGTTGCGGTAAAGGTTACGTTAACCACATCATTCTTCCCTGGATTAGTGTAAGGATAGAAAAATGAATACAATGTTCCATCTTTTGCTGTACATA
>Ga0206879_1150_pt1 | contig 14946 bp, 16 predicted proteins | sample Alteio_BWOrgCont_5_FD_152897 | JGI IMG/M metagenome (GOLD analysis project Ga0206879, IMG submission 152897) | Enriched cells from forest soil in Barre Woods Harvard Forest LTER site, Petersham, Massachusetts, United States -... | ecosystem: Environmental > Terrestrial > Soil > Temperate forest > O... | reverse complement strand
CCAGGAACTACGCTACAATTCAGGGAGCATACGGTATTCATTCGAAAATGAAAACATGGCCGCTTACGAGTTGAAAACACAACTCGTTTACATTCCCCAACGAACACCGAAATGGCACGGCTCCTTAAAAGACAATCTGAAATTTGCAGCCGCCCATTACCATATAAAAGGAGGAGAAAATGAACTCCTTACAACTATGATGATCATTCGTTTTGGCTTGTGGAATTTCAGAAACCACAACTGGAATGAATTGTCCTCGGGCTATAAAATGCGCTTCGAACTGGCGAGAACATTCTTAAGAAAACCAAAAATTCTTTTATTGGACGAGCCTCTGGCGAACCTAGATATACTCGCCCAGCAACTGATACTGAAAGATTTAAAAAATCTGTCCCTGAGCCTTTCCAATCCGATTGGGATCATTTTGAGTTCCCAGCAATTATTCGAAGTCGAAAAAGTTTCAGACAAAATCCTGTTCCTGAAAAACGGAAACCCAACGCATCTGGCTGAAAAAAATGAAGAAGACAAAAACCTGAGTTTTATTGAACTCGACATAGACTGCAACAAACATCAATTGCAACAGGCGATTTCAAACCTCAACATCCGAAAAATAGATTACAACGGAGGAATGTATGTACTCGAAATAGAAAATGCCGATGGATTTCATCTGGTTTTGTCGGCTCTGATCAGTAACAATATCAAAATTAAATACGCCAGAGATATTTCCCAATCCACAAAAAGGCTGTTTGTATAAACCGGTTCAGATGAAAGTTTTAAAAGCATTAAACAGGTATCTGATCGAAAATCATCCGCTGGTCTGGCATTCCAAAGCCATTCAGTTAACCCTGACCGGCATTTTATTTTGGGTGCTTTCCTTTGTTGCCGGATACGCACTGACAGGCATTTACACGCTCCAGAAGTACTCCTTTACCGATCAATACTGGCAAAGCGGTTTTGTCTTTTACCATTTGATTTTTTGCCTGATCGCACTGTCCTTTTGGGCGATTTCCTTTTACAGGAACAATGCCTGGAAAAACAATTACCCGATGCAAAAAGGATATTTTACCTTGCTTTTCTTTCTGCTTTTTGTTCCGATATCCTTAATCATCAGCCCCTACTTTCCGTTTACCTATGGATCAAAACTTAAAATAAAGAAGCTGATTGCAACCGTGAATGTTCAAAAAGACATCGACTTGCTGAACAGGGGGTTTCCTTTTATGGCCTGTTCTGTGAACGATTACCAGGAGAATACAAATTCAGAATACAGTATTACAAATCGCGTTTATCCCGACCCCTACCCTCTTAATTTCATCACTACCTATGAAGACAACAAATGGACATCCACAGAATTAAAAATAAAAGGATCAAACGGGTTGATTAATTATTCTGCTGAGAACAATGCAAAAGAAAATGCAATTGCAATCAGAGACCGTTACTACCAGGTTTATAAGTCCAAACAGATTTATCCCAATGGTGATTCCTGTAATCCCGCAGAACTGATTACAAAATTTTATCACAAAGACGAACTCGATTCCCCGGCCTACAATTCGGTATTGAATTTCTCAACCCTTTTCATCCCGGCTGACATCAGCAACGAATACGATTTGTACCGCAAAGAAAGTAAATCAGACCGCTACAAAAAAAATATTGCCCCCTTGATATACAAGTGGATTAGACACAACGACACGAACGCAATAAAAAACTGCATAACAGATTTTGCTTCTGTCTGTAACAGGTATTCGGTAAGAAACAACATCAATGCTGATTTGTTGCTTGATTACTTAAAGGGAAAGTCCTATAAAAACCTTTTTAAGACGGTTGTGTACCAGCGGGAGCCCGACTTTACTTCTGAATTAAACGATCAGGTTCCGGTTGAAGAACTGATAGCGCTTAAGGACAGGAAAAAAATAGCCGACCTTCTCGAATCAAAACATATGCTGTTTTTTCAGGAAAAAGAACTTCGTCAGCTCATCGTCAATTTTGGAGAAAGCAGGCATTCCTTTCTGAAATTAGAAACCATCGAAATTGCACTGAACTGCGCCCTGTTTCTTGTTGCCTTGTTTATCTGTTTTGAATTTACCACCCGTAAATCCTTTCTCATAAGTATTCCTGTCGCAGGCATCATTGCTATTGTTGACGGTCTTCTGTATTCATTTACCAACCGTTTTATAAATTGTTTGTTTACCACCTTCCTGGTTATTAGTTCCCTGACGCTGGTTGCGCTCTATTCTAAAAAACTGAAAAAGTCAATCCTTGCTGTTTTAATCAATTTAACTTATTTCTGTTCGCCTTTTATAGTCCTGTTTCTGATTTTGGAATACAATGAGCAGGTAAAACTTTATTCGTTTTTTGACAAGTGCAAAGGATGCATGGAGTACGGCATTAAAGATTCGGTGCTGGCTTCCCCCCTGTTTTTCATTCTCTACGCACTGGCGGGCCTGCTGCTCTTTCTTCAACTGCTGAAGAAATGGAATACCTACAAAGAATGAATTCGAACCAGGAACTAATCACTTCTTTCTACCGATCTTTTCAAAAAAAAGATTACAAAACTATGCAGGAATGTTATGCAGATACTGCCATTTTTACCGACGAAGTATTTGTTAATCTTACTGCAACCGAAGTAAAGGCGATGTGGAAAATGCTATGTGGAAATCCCGATTTAAAAATAGTTTTTTCCAATGTAGTTGCCGATGAAAACAAAGGAACGGCAGATTGGGAGGCCACGTATACTTTTTCGAAAACAAACAGAAAGGTCATCAACCGCATTAAAGCAGATTTTATTTTTTCACAGGGCAGAATCATCCGGCATACCGATCATTTTAATTTTCACAATTGGGCCGCTCAGGCACTGGGAATAACCGGAATTGTATTGGGATGGACAACATTTTTAAAAAACAAAGTACGAAAAGAAGCCAGGAAAAGACTATCTCAGCAACAGTGATGAGCCTTTCCGGGCAACAGTCATTATCCTTTCTAGGCAACGCATCCTTTCCTTGAGTTAACGCGATGTGCTCCGGGGGCATTATTGTCTACTTTAACTGCGAAATGAAACCCTTCGCAAAAATTCTTTTTGCCAGTCTCTTTACTACAGCCACGTTTTACAGCCTATCTTTATCCGCGCAATTCATTATGCATGGCCATACGGTTTCAGAAGGCGGAAGTTGTTACGAACTCACATCCGATTCATTAACGGAAGGAGGCTCGGTCTGGTACTCCAAGCTGTTTAACTTAAACCAGCCCCTGGACGTTCAATTCAGTTTGTTTCTGGGGTGCAAAGCCTACAGTGTCGGAGCTGATGGCATGGCCTTTGTTTTACAGCCCTTAAGTACGAATCAGGGTTTCACCGGAGGTGGATTGGGTTACGGAGGAATCACACCTTCACTGGATGTTGAATTCGACACCTACCAGAATCTGCCCTGGGATCCGGCCTATGCCCATATTGCCATTGAGCAAAACGGAGATTACAACCACAATGTTGTAGCAGATCTTTTGGCCGGACCGGTACAGATGTCCCCCTTGCTTCCCAACCTTCCCGATTGCAAGGTTCACCAGGCCCGAATCATCTGGAATCCAAAGACTCAAACCATCAACGTGTATTTCGACTGTAGTTTGCGTTGCTCTTACACCGGTGATATCGTAAATAACATATTCGGAGGAAATCCCAATGTCTATTGGGGATTCACAGCAAGTACAGGTGGGGCTTCCAATATTCAGGGGCTCTGTATAGAGCATACCTTTCTTCAGAACCTAAGGGATACCACCATTTGCAATGGCACGGCACTACCGTTGCAGGCCTCCGGAGGGGTGACCTATTCCTGGACACCTGCCACCGGACTCAGCTCAACTGTCATTTCCAATCCGGTTGCAACACCCAGCGTCAGTACCAAATATTATGTTACCGCAACCGACAGCTGCGGAATATCAGCACTCGACAGCATCAGCATTACTGTCGATGCCATTGCGCTCACCCCAATGAGCAACAATGTAAATTGTTTCGGCGGCAACACCGGATCCGCAAGTGTTGCAGTAAGTGGTGGCATGGGAACTCTCAATTACAATTGGCTGCCTTCAGGAGGTACCGCCCAGACAGCTTCAAGTCTTATCGCCTCCGACTATTCTGTAACAGTTAGCGACAGCAACAACTGCAAAACAACAAACGTTATAACTATTACCCAGCCAGCCTACCCTTTGCATATGACTGTTGCAGGACTGAGTACAGCCTGCAGCGGAAGTTGTGACGGTCAGGCCGTGGTGATACCGGCGGGAGGCACTTTGCCCTATACAGCCATTTGGAGCAATTCGGTGACCGGCCTTAGTATAAACGGCTTGTGTTCGGGGACCTATTCCTTAAGCATCAGCGATGCAAGCGGATGCACCAGGGACAGCAGCATTTTTGTTCCTGAACCCACAACCATCCTTTTAACGCCCTCTTCCACAAACGCCATATGTAACCAGGGACAGGGATCCGTCAGTGTCACAGTTACAGGAGGTTCACCCGGACCCGGATACGCTTACTTCTGGAGTAACGGATCAACCTCGCTCACAGGAACGGTGTCAGGCGCCACTCTTCAGATTTCAAACGCAGCAGCAGGTACCTATACTATAACAATTACTGACCAGAACAGTTGCAGCACAACCACCGAGGCAATCATTACCCAGCCCCCTGCACTTTCCATAGCTGCGATTCCGTCTTTGCATGCCTGTATCGGACAAAATTCAACTCTTACCGTTGATCCTTCTGGCGGAACCCCACCATATACCTTTAACTGGAACCCCGGCGTGATAGGCGGAACCAGCATTACCGTTAATCCTTCTGTCACTTCTACTTACACCGTTACCGCAAGCGATGCCAATGGTTGCGAATCTCCCGGTCAGACTGTCCGTATAAATGTGAATCCCCCGTTGCTGGCTGAGATCGCTCCCCTGAACTCGGTATGCCCTGGAACCACAGTTACCTTGCAGGGCCAGGCAGCAGGCGGCGACAGCCTTTACACCTATACCTGGCTTACCACTCCAGCTCAGAACAATCCCAGCCTGACCCTGGTTGTCGATTCCCAGATGACCTGCAAACTGGTAGTATCCGATGGATGCGGAACACCTGCTGACACTGCTCTTCTTACACTAAACGTAAATACGGTTCCTGTTGTAAAATTCACGGGCAACCTGTTGGCGGGTTGCCCTGATCTCTGCGTTGATTTTACCGACAAAAGTACCATAGCCAGCGGAAGCATCGCACAGTGGAACTGGAACTTCGGTGACAGCAGCTCAACTGTTCAGAATCCTCATTCCTGTTTCAAAACCCCCGGCCATTATTCAGTTACCCTGACTGTAAAGTCAGACAAAGGTTGCAGCACATCAGACAGCATTTCACAAATGATTACAGTTTATCCAAAACCCGTTGCGGCATTTTCCTATGCTCCACAAACGCCAACTGTAATTGATCCGGTTCAGCTCACCAACCAATCCACCGGAGCAGTTTCCTGGATGTGGAACCTCGGCGACCCGGGTAACCTTGCAGACACAGTTACTACAGCCGTTGAGAACCCGGTTCACAACTATTCCCAGACCGGCAACTACTGCGTTTTGCTGACCGTTGCAAATACGCAGGGTTGTGTAGACACTGTTCAGCATTGCATCACTGTCATTCCCGAATTCACATTTTACATTCCCAATACCTTTACACCCAACGGAGACGGACACAACGACATCTTCAACGGAAGCGGCATTGGAATAAATACCTATAAGATGATGATTTTCGACAGATGGGGAAGCGTACTTTTCTCAAGTCAGGACCCCAACTCCGGCTGGAACGGAACCACTATTGGAGGCTCAGACGTTGCCAAACAAGACATTTATGTTTATCAGTTTGAAATTACCGATGCCTTCAACAAATACCACACGTACAGCGGTCAGGTTCTGCTGATGAAGTAACTACCTTTTAGTGCACAAAGGCTATCTGATAGATGCTGGGCCACATTTTACCGGTGATGTAAATCTTGTCCGAATCCTGATCAAAGGCAATACCGTTCATTTCCATCGCTTCAGGATATTTTGCTTTGGCCATTGAAAACAAATTCGACAAATCGAGAATACCGACTACATCGCCGTCCCCGGGATCGATTTTAACAATGTAATTCCTGGTCCAGATATTCGCGTAGAGGTATCCGTTGATGTACTCCAGTTCATTCAGATTGTCCTCAGCGTATCCCTTGTTGTTCACAGCAAGGGTCTTGACTACATTCAATTTTTCAGGATCGAGGTAGGTCAACACATTTGTCCCGTCACTCATGATCAGCGAAGTTCCATCGGTGGTAAACCCCCAACCTTCCTTATTTTGAAATGCAAAAGTTCCCAGCTTTTTAAATGTGTTCGCATCGTAAATAAATCCGATCTGATTTTTATACGTCAGCTGATACACCTTGTTCTTTAAAAAAACAATTCCCTCCCCGAAATACGTTTCACGGTCAAGCTCAGCCTTGGTATCTATCTTACCCGTTTTGCGATCAACCACTCCGAACAAAGACCGCGTCTGAGGAAGATTACCCGTTGCACCTGTACTCTCAAACAATTGCTTGTTGTGAAAAAGCAAACCCTCCGTAAAGGAATTTGTATCGTGCACAAGAGTTTTCACCAAAGTATAAGGTATCGTGGGTACAGCCTTTTCTGCCTTTACAGCCTCAGCCGGTTTATCGACCGGCTGAACATCGCTGCTGCAGGCTTCCAACAATACAATAAGAAGAGCAACTAAAAAAAACAGCCCCTTGCACAATTCTGATTCTAACCCCAATCCAGATTCAGATTTCAAAAAAATTTCAGTCTTCATTACCATGTTAGTATTGCCCTGTTAATATTACCATGTTATTTTATACTCTTTTATAATCTTCCCTTTATCATCATACTCTGTCCAATTGCACCCATCGCAGAGCTTGCCTTCCTTGTAACAGCAGTCAGAAATTTTATACCCATTCTCATCAAAAAACTTCCAATCCCCATCTTTTTGAACAGCACGGTTTTTAGGTTTCAGATGAATCCCTGCAAAATTACGCTGCTTCCATACGGTCTTGGCATAACCTTCGTCTCTCAACTTGCCGTTCATATCGAATTCTTTAATATAAAACAAGCCAATGTGATCGGTTCTGTAGGTCTTTGAAATAATACAATTGGTCACCGAATCAGAATGCATATACGTTTTGCGGTGAATCTTCATCCGGACATCCTTGCAATACATATGGAGATCTCCCGGAATTTCTTCCTCCACAATTACCGAATCCTGAACCTTCTTTTGTCCGAAAGACAAAAGATTGAAAAAAATAAACGTAGCAGCAAGAATGTTTTTCAAAATCTGGTGTCTTCAAAATCTAAACCGAGGCAAAGTTCTTATTTTTTTGCAATTCCCGAAAGGTTGAGCAATTCATTAAGGGTTTTCCAGTTACGGGTAGTAGCAGAACGTTTGAGTTTGTTTTCAAAGAAGGAGTTGCTCAGTTTGGTATTTCCATATCCATTAGGACAATGCAGATAAACAGCATTTTCAACAATCTCAAATTCATCAGGAGCAAAATTCAGATCTTTCAGTTGAGCAGCGCTTGCATCTGGCTTCGTGGAGCCTTTCGCACCAGGCAGATCATACAGAAAAGTAACATGAAGCTTCAGCAAATCTATTTGCTTTCGTTTCAGAAACGGATTCGTTGCAATCACCCTCTTCAATTCGCTCTGCTCAAGTACAAGCACAGGCACTTCAAAGCCGAAGTTCAGTTGAATCTGTTTGCTGATCTGTTTTTGCAAAGCTGGCTTGGCTTCCGGTTTCGCCTTGAAAACCACATTACCGCTCTGGATATAGGTAGTAACGTCTTTAAACTTCAGGCCTTCGAACATGCGCCGGAGAGCGTCCATTTTAATCAGGTTATGCCCGCTCACATTAATGCCCCTTAACAAGACAATGTATTCAGCTAAGGACGAAGATGTCTTGGAAATCGGCTTACTCAATCGAACAGAACCCGGATTAAATTAGAGACTTATGCTTAAAGTCCTGGATGATGCTCTTGATTTCGTAATAGTCCTTGTTTTCGATCGCCCCCTGAAGCAGCTTTTGCTGCTGTTCTGTAATCAGGATATTGGTTTCCCCAAGATGAAGGGCCTGGTAAACAAGAGATCTCCCCTTAAAACCCTTTACCAGCATTTCGTGTATTGTTTTCAACCGATCTGTTCTCTTTGTTGTTTTAATTTATTAATTATTGCAGTGTTCAACGAAGAACAAGAGCAAAAAGTTTCAGGATTTCGACAACAAATATTATTTAGACTACAGTTTCAGATTTTGCAACGCTCAATGCAAAAATCGGTGATAAAAATCGGTATAGTTGGCAGCACGCTAGGCTACGGCTCATAAAAAAACCCTGCCTTATAAGGGCAGGGTTTAGTTCTAACCGACGAGCGGAAGACCGGTCTCGAACCGGCGACCTTAACCTTGGCAAGGTTACGCTCTACCAACTGAGCTACTTCCGCTTTTATCGTCCGAACTGCCTTGTTATCAATGAGTTCAGAGGTTATTGGTACTGTTATTTCTTCAATTTCTTGCGTTTCTGGAGTGCTGTGTTTTCGTGCAAAAGGGCACATTTGGGCACATTTGGCAGCATGACTATAGCACTCCAGCACTCCAGCTATAGCACTCCAGCGGTGCTCAAAAAAAGAAGAAAATGATGGTCAAAGAACTGTCCCGAAACCGCTGAAAACAGGTTTGGGAAGACAAAAATAGGAGAATTCTGTAAAGGCAGGGCAAAAAATGTGGAAAATGTTGTGGTTTTATATGGATTGGGGTCGTTTTTCGGAGGACTGTGCTCTTTCACAAGGTGGAATTTGAACTTTTAAAGGCATAACTTAGTTCAGGCAATAACGAACCCTTGAAACCGTTTGAAGGTTGTTGCAAAAAAGAAAACGTGATGAGAAAAATCGTAATTGTTTCTGTTTTTCTTTTATTCATTTCGTTTAAAGCGAATGCTCAATGGGTTGCCCAAACGTCTGGTACAAACCAGTCATTAAATTCTACCTATTTTATTTCTGCAACACAGGGATGGGCTGTCGGTGACAACGGAACAATTTTAACAACAGCCAATGGCGGTGTAACGTGGAGTCAACAAAGCTCTGGTACAATACAAAATCTAAAATATGTATGTTTCATTTCTTCAAACCTGGGATGGGCAGTTGGAGATGGCGGAACTATTTTAGAAACCAATAATTCGGGCTCAAATTGGAACATGCAAACCTCTGGCACATTGAACGATTTATCTTATTTCTGTTTCATTTCTCCTTCACAAGGATGGGCAGTAGGAGGAAATGTTATTTTGACAACTAAAAACGGAGGAAGTACATGGAGCTTACAATACACTGGAACAAAAGTTTATTTAAATTATGTCAATTTCACTACCGCCACTGAAGGATTGGTTATTGATGGCGAATATGGAAAAACATTAACAACCACTAATGGAGGCAATAGCTGGGATGTAAAATACTCATCTGGTGTTTCTACTTATGGTATAAATTCTCCGTTTTTTATCTCCCCTTCACAAGGTTGGGCAGTCGCAAATTACTATAGCAACATTCAAATGTCATATATTGAAGCAATTCTTAATACCTCAGACTCTGGAAATTTTTGGTCAGAACCTTTTAATTATCAACCACCTGGAATCCCCACCTTTAATTCCGTGTATTTTTTTTCTCCATCACAAGGATGGGTTGTAGGCTCTGGTGGTTTAATTTTATCAACGGCTGACAGCGGTAAAACTTGGAATACTCAATCATCTGGAACAAATAAGGAATTAGGGTCAACTTTTTTCACTTCACAGTCAGAAGGGTGGATTGTAGGAGATAGTGGCACAATCCTTCATACCACTAACGGAGGAAATCCCACGGGCATCCCCGAAATAATAGACAATATACATTTCAAAATCTTCCCCAATCCAGCTTCCTATACTGTAACGGTCAAATCCTCAATAACCAACCCCTACAACCTTCAACTCCTGAACCTTCTCGGTCAGGTTGTGTGCAATCCAGTCATTGTTACAGGTCAGGAATTCACTCTTGACGTGAGCGGTCTGCCAAAAGGCATCTACGTCATCCAGCTCACAGATGTTCAGAACAACACAGCAGGCAGGCAGAAGCTGGTCGTTCAATAACCCCAATTCAAGCAACTTAAGGGTTCTGGAGCCTTTTGGAGGGTTTTCAGTGACATCCTGCCAGAAACCAATGAAAATAATTAATCACTGAAACACAGCTCCTCCCGACAATTTAAACTTAATCCAAAATCCCAAAGCTAATAATCCAATGGTCAGAATAGAATAACCAACTTTTCCCAGTACAGTCATACCAGGAAAAGCGAAAAAGTACAGAAGGAGAAAAAGACCTACAACCAAAATACACATTACCAAAATGTATAAAAACTTGCCTGAAATCTTATTGTGAGGTTTCAATTCTGCATTTCTGGTCAATGTTTTTAATTTAATTGATGGATTTAATTGTTCCGCATCTTTTCCTTTGAAAATGAAACTTGTTTTCACATCACTTATCTGAATGCTGGATTTTTCGGTAGAAGCAACCAATTCAGTTTCGGCTTCTGTTTCAGGCTGATTTGCCAGCGAGGTTTCCGTCTTTTCTGGAATGGACTGTACACACTCTTTTTTATTCTGCGAGGCGGACACAGTTTTTTCAGGTACAGGCATCCTGTTTTTCCATTCAATATGGTAGCCCGAAGAATAAAGCTTCTTGTCCATTGAGCAGGACGCAAGCGTCACCGTCAGGACAATTGCCAACAGAAAAGGGATATTTGTTTGGAGAAATTTCAAAATCAAATCTTTATTTTACTCTTCTTCATTTCTAAAACCAATTTCTCAGGAATCTCCCTGCAGCCACAGTTCTTCTGATGAGCAAGATGCCATTTTATCCGCTGCTGAATGTTGGCGTTCTTGGGCATTCTGTTTTTGGAGTTCCAGAGGGCGTTAATTTTCATTCAAAACACTTTAATTTTCTTTTCCAAAGAAGAATCAGTGTGGATTTTGCTCCTGTAGATTTTTCCGTATTTATCTTCAAGAATAGCGACACATCTGAATAATTTCTTTGGCTTATCTGTTTCAGATATACTTATTTCAAATTTGGCTGACTTTATAAAATTATCTCCAAAGCCATTAGCTACAAGCTCCTTTTTAATGGTTTCCTGCAGTCTATCAAGGTAAGCTGTAATCGGATTGATTTCCAGTAATTTTGGATTAACAGTTTTAGTTAGAATATTAATTTCAATATCAGCTACATTTTTTTCATCCGCTGCACACCATATCCAGTCAGCCATATAGCCCTTCTTAAAATAAAAAAGTGTGCTAAAATATTGTTGAACCAAATTATATGGCAACCCGTTTAGGTTTCTCTTTTTCGGCATAGGGTAATCCCAAATTTACCCCAATTCCCTTATCCCACAACTCCCGACCCTTGGAAATTACCTGAAGTTCCTGAAGATGCTGAATTTTGAAGGAACAATAAAAGGCTGAAAAATCAGTTATAGGGCTGATGAAATGGACTGTACTGCTGTTCTTGTCTCCTGTCTTGATTACCACCCTGTTAATGGGACAGGAAAATATTCAGAAAAATAAAAAGATATTTTATTCACTCGGTTTTTCCGCTCCATTCTGTGATTTTACAGTCAGTCCTGTTCAGATAGCTAAATATTCAGAGACCATTCAGCAATACGGGTCTGTCCCAACAACAGGAAGTGGAACAGGCTATTTCAGATATACAGGAAACTCAATCACTGAAATTTCCCTTGGTTTAAGGTACAATCTTATTGAAATGTCTGAAAACAGGGCATTTGGAATAAGTGCCTTCCCTACAATTGGATTGTCTTATATTAATGTCTATTCCTATATGCCTACATTACCAATTGAAACATACTCAAGCGGTTATGGGAAGGCTGATTTACCAATCTTGATTGAATATGATTTTGGTACAGGCTCAACAGCATCAGCACGTGAAAATGGAGGCGGGTTTATAGGAATGGGAGTTGACTATGTCATACTTCCATTTTATACACAGAGATTTATTAACAATCAAAATATTCCTGTTATCCCAAAATTTTCATATTACCTTTTTGCAATTAAAGCGGGATGCAGGTATGTGAACAAACGCAACAGGTTAAATGAAGTAAATCTTTTATTGGCATTTGGGAGCTCGAATTCTCTTCCAGCAAACAGCATTGCAACCGAACTTGTTGGTTCAACTTTTAATATTCGGGTGTCCTGGATAAAAATTCTAAAAATTTAATGGCTGGTAAAATCCAAATTACCATCATATTACTGACTTTAACTTTCTGTTCTTTCTCACAGGACAGCCTAAAAGTTAAAAGAGATTGGTCTGACTTCGGTTTTGGAACAGTTTCAAAGGGCTTCTTCAAAAGTTCAGCAGAGGCTGTGAACTTCACACTGAATTATAACAAACAAATTGGGAACGCATACTATCAGGCAGGTATTAATGCAGATTTACTTACAGTTGACCCTTATTTGTCAGCCATCTACGTTGGCATCGGAAAAAGACTGTACAATAGATTTTATTTGCTGAGTGGATTTATTTCCCCTGCAATAATGTGGGGCAACAAAGAAGAAAATGGGGATGAGTTTAAAAGTGCTCCGTTTACAACAGTTGGATTATCCGTAAGTGTACAGTGCATATTCAAACCGTTGAAGGATTTGGGTTTGGGATTTGAGCTTTATTCAAACCTGAATTTCGTTCAGAGCACGTCAGGTGTGGTTCTTGTAATCAACCTTTCAAACGGGAAATAAACGCAACCTCACAAACCCAAGCAAATGCCAACCCAATTCAAGCAACAGAAGGGTTTTGTTGCCTCTTGGATGGTTTGAGGGGAATGACAGTGGAAATTATCTGGAATTCTGGAAAGGGTTATCTTTAGAAAGCCATTCAAAATAACGTAAATAACCGAAGGAAAAACATTACAATTATCGGAATTGTCAGAATAAGAGTAATTACTTTCTTTCTGATTTCAACCCGAATTTTCCAGTTACCTATAATTCTACTAAATGCTATCACGGAAAAAAGAAAAGATGCTAATGTCAACGGAATAAAGTAGGTAAAATTGAACCAAAAATTATTAGGAGCACTGTGAGGAACAACACCGAAGAATTCATAACGATAATAATTCAAAAACAGTGCTGTAGCCAACAGGAGTACTGATAATATTGCCAAGCCTAAGTCCCAGTTCTGTTTACGACTGCTCATCTATCCATCAATTTTATTTGACCAAACCGTTTCCTTTTTAATTAATTTTGAAATATCACGGTTAGGAAATTTACCGAATACTTCTTCTACATCCATCCAATTCTTTACATGAATTAAATCAATTCCGATTTGAAAACTCGTTTTGAAATTGTAGGTCAAATCAACATCAACCAGAATTTCCATTGTTGAGCTTTCATGGGGAAGCAATTTCAATAGTACAGGGATGTTCTTATTGCAAATTTCTGAATTAACTCGAACAAACCTTGCATCAGCCTTATAAATTTCGGAGGTAGAACAGGACATATTAAAATACTTCAATGTATCATTCGTATTATTTGTCAGCGTAGTCATTAATTTCAAAGTCTTGCTTGTCCTGCTACTGTCAAGATATTTCGGAGCACCGATTTGCACCACCTTTAATGAATATTTTTCAGCTTGCTGTGGTGTAAAAGCAAGGAATACTATACAAATACTGAAAATAAACAGCCACAATACCTTCATCAACCAAATTTAACCCAATTCCTCCTTCCAGCAACTCCTGACCATCAAGAATTCCAGAAAGGGCTATATTTGGGATATGAGGAAGGTGTTTACAATATTGATTGTTTGCTTGGCTGTGGCTGGATTTGGGCAGACAAATCAAAACTTTATCAGAGTAAATTTCCTGTACGGTTCTAAACCAATAAGAAAGTTTAAAGACGAACCGAAATATATGGGCGGTCTTCACGGAGGACACGTAACCATAGATGTAGATAGCACAGACTGCGGTTTCGCTCCAAAGGGAAAGCTTCACGTTTTCGCTCACAAGAAATCAATCCACAGTAGTTTCGGGTCAAAAAATACACATGGAAAGCCTGGATTATGGGACGGTTACAAATACGCTTCAGTTACAATTCCAGTAACGCAGGCACAGCATGACAAGATTGTTGAAATTCTGTCTGGATATTGTGGTCAAACACCATACGACTATGCCTTCTTCGGAATGCGGTGTGCTTCTGCCACCCGTGATATATTGGGACAGGTCGGAATAATGGGAAAGCATAAAAGATTGAATTACATCTTGACCACATTTTATCCGAAGAAACTTCGGAAACGATTGTTCCGACTTGCAGAAAAGCATAACTGGTATGTCATAAGGCAGGATGGTAGAACATCACGGAAATGGGAAAAGGATTGAAAGGCATAGTCCTGCTCCTGGGCGGTACAATCATGTAATGGATTTGGGTTAACTTTGATAAACATTAAAATCATTAAATGGCAATTGGATTTCCAGAAAGTGTCAGAACCAAGACAGGGATGTACCTCGGCAACAATGAAGGTAAAGGCATTATTAACCTCATCTGCGGACAGGTAAAGGACTGTATAAGCCTTTGCCAAAATGAAAACCTGTTCGTTGAAGTTTCCATTCTAACCAATGGCAAATTCACAATGAAGTTCAATTCCAAAACTGACCTTTCGCCATTTTTCAAAGATTTTAAATCAGAAAGAAAGCCCTACAAAAATTATCATACGATGGTTCTTGCAGGAGTCGCAAACAAACTTGAGATTTTAACCAAAAAATGCAAAGTTCATTATTTAAAAGGAGTATTGAAATCGCCATTCTTTTCCAATGCTGACAATTCAAAATCGGTAACGCTGAATTTTAATTTGGATAATGCTGTTTTTAAGGACACGAATGTTGAT
>Ga0206879_1149_pt1 | contig 14967 bp, 15 predicted proteins | sample Alteio_BWOrgCont_5_FD_152897 | JGI IMG/M metagenome (GOLD analysis project Ga0206879, IMG submission 152897) | Enriched cells from forest soil in Barre Woods Harvard Forest LTER site, Petersham, Massachusetts, United States -... | ecosystem: Environmental > Terrestrial > Soil > Temperate forest > O... | reverse complement strand
CCCGCCGCAGCAGGAGCAGCTCCCGCTGCTGGTGCGAAAGGCGCCCCAGCCCCCGCCGCAGGCGCGAAAGCCCCTGCAGCCGGAGGAAAGGATGCTCCCAAGAAAGACGAGGCCAAGAAGAAATAGCGAATCGCTGATCAAAGCAATGAGCGCCTCCGGATTTCCGGGGGCGTTTCTTTTATCAGACATCTAGTATCTTTGTGGGATGAAGTTTTTAATTGCCGGTCTTGGCAACATAGGAGAGGAATACGAAAATACCCGGCACAATATTGGCTTTTCGGTTGTTGAGGGGCTTGCGGAGGAGTGGGGTCTGAAATTCGAAACCGATCGTCTGGCCTCCAGGGCCGACTATAAATTCAAGGGGAAAACGGTTGTGCTGATCAGACCGAGTACGTTTATGAACCTCAGCGGAAAGGCCGTCAACTACTGGCTTCAGGCCGAAAAAATTACGGTACAAAATTTGCTGGTGGTCACCGATGATATCGCGCTTCCGTTCGGGGCAATCAGGATAAAGGCTGGCGGAAGCGATGGAGGACATAACGGGCTGAAGAGTATTCAGGAAACGCTAGGCACAGCCTCTTATGCGAGGCTAAGGTTTGGGGTGGGTAATGAATTTGCCAAAGGGCGGCAGGTGGAGTATGTGCTTGGAAAATGGAGCGCAGAGGAGGAAAAGCTGCTTGCGCCCCGTATTGAAATGGCTGTGGAAGCCATCAAGGCTTTTCCCACAATTGGTATTGACCGTTGCATGAATGCGTACAACAATAAATAGCAGTATTTTCAAAACGCCATTCCTGTTGGCATTTTTCGTTTTGGTTGTGCCAGGACGCTCGTGCGCTCAGTTTAATTATCCGAATAATTTCGGAGTGGGTGTAAATGTGCCCGTTCTTCTATCGATCTACGGACTGCCCGTGACCCCTGCTCTGCAGCTCGATTACCGTCACGAATTCATGATGCACACCCGAAGTTATTACCGCGACAAAAGCTGGGAGTTGAGGGCTGGTTTGGGCGTATCAGAATTGCCCCGCACGTATATGTACATGCTCAACCTTGGTTTTCAGTACAGTTACAACCAGACCGATTACCTGCAGGCCTGGGGCATGGACCTGATTGGTTTCATGACCCAGTTCCCGCTCAACACAGATGTGATTTTAGGTATACATCCCACGGGTCAGGGGGAGGGTTATGGAATAGGTTTGTTTTACAAATTCGGAAGGCGCATCAATGATCACTGGTCGGTCACAGCCGAGGTCGGTATGGCTGCAACCATGGACAATTACACGGTCTGGTATTTCAGCGACCCGTCGGTCTGGCACGTTGGCTTTACGCCTAACATTGCGCTTTACAGGGCGAATGTTTCAGTGAATTACCATTTTTAGTATTGCCGTTCGCTTAGCTTATTGGGTATAGGGTGTTTTCGCTCACAGCCCCAAAAGGGTATATACCAACCGCGAAAATTTGAATTAAATAGGCTAATTTAGCCCAATGACAAGGGTATCGTATTGTTCCTTGCCATTAACCATTAAACCTGTAAAAACCCCGGGAAAAAGGAATTTCTTGGCAATTCCAGATAGGCTTGTATTTCATACAACCTACGAAAAATTTAAAAGACTTACCTTCGATATATGAGAGTGAAATTGCTTTTTGTTCTTGTTCTTGTTCTTGGGTTTTTTACCGCCGGAAGTGCAATCGCTCAGGACATTAATTTTTCTCAGTTCAATACTTCGTCTTTGTATGTAAATCCGGCTTTTGCCGGAACCTCAGGTGATTGCAGGGCTTCCCTCATCTACCGTGATGAGTGGCCCAATATATCAAGCGGGTACCAGACCGCTTATTTTTCGTATGATCAGCCGGTTGCATTTTTGAAGGGCGGTTTGGGTTTTAATTTTTACAATGATGTTGAGGGTGGCAATTTAAGGACTGATGTCGGAAATTTGATGTATTCAGCATTGATCCCGGTTTTAAAAGACCAATTTGCGATTCGACCGGCAATTGGATTTGGATATGGACAGTCTTACCTGAATACGGCAAATTTAACCTGGGACAATCAGTGGAATGGTTTTTCGTACGCAGGAACAGTGCCTGTCCTGAAACCGAGTGTAGGATATTTTAATGTTATGGCTGGTCTTTTGATTTATGGGAAGGGATTTTATGCCGGGGCTTCATTCGATCATCTGAATACGCCAAACGAATCTTTTTACACAGGGACAACCGATTATCTTAACACAAGGCAAACGTACATCTTTGGTTATACCTTTGGGCATGACAGCTCTAGCAAGTTTTCGGTTACGCCGAACTGTATGTTTGTAAAACAGGGAGCGGCGAGCGAATTGCTTGCAGGCCTTACTGCGAAATACAGGTATTTTCTTTTGGGTTTTGCTTACAGGGTAAATGATGCCGTGATCTTTGAAGCCGGATTTCAAAATCGTTTCCTGAGGATAGCCTATAGTTTTGATTATACAATTTCAAATTTAACGGAGGCTAATTCAGGCGGGGCGCAAGAAGTTTCGCTGACCTGCTGGCTGCACTACAAGAACGCGAAAAAATTGCCGATTACGCTTAGTCCACCTGCGTTTTAGTTTAATCACCGGGATCGGTGCTTACAGGTTCGTCGGCTACAGACTCTTGAGCGCCTTCTTCATGCTCACTTTCTCTTCCACAATCTCCTGTAGTTTATCTGTCGCAACCCGTTCCTGCTTCATGGTATCGCGGTGACGAATGGTGACCGTATTAAAGTTGGCTGAGGAGGCGTCGACCGTTTCGTGGTCGACGGTGATGCAGAAGGGTGTGCCGATGGCGTCCTGGCGGCGGTAGCGTTTGCCTATGCTGTCTTTTTCGTCGTAGTGGCAGAGGTGGTCGAACTTCAGGACGTTCATGATTTCGAGAGCCTTTTCGGGGAGCCCGTCTTTTCTGACCAGAGGGAGGACGGCTGCCTTAACCGGAGCTAAAAATGCCGGGAGGTTGAGAACATCCCTGATGCTTCCATCTTCAAGGGTTTCTGTCCTATAGGCGTGCGATATCAAAGCCAAAAACATGCGGTCGAGTCCTATCGAAGTTTCAACTACATAGGGTACATAGCTTAAGTTTTGTTCGGGGTCGAAGTACTGCAGTTTTTTTCCACTGTGTGCTTCGTGGCTCTTGAGGTCAAAGTCAGTGCGGGAGTGTATGCCTTCGAGTTCTTTGAAGCCGAAGGGGAATTCAAATTCTATGTCGCAGGCGGCGTTGGCGTAATGGGCGAGCTTGACGTGATCGTGAAAGCGGTATTTGGTTTCGGGCAGACCCAGTGAGCGGTGCCACTTCATGCGGGTTTCTTTCCAGAAAGCGTAAGCTTGCATCTCGCTTCCGGGTTTGACAAAATACTGCATTTCCATCTGCTCGAATTCACGCATTCTGAAAATAAACTGACGGGCTACAATTTCGTTGCGGAAGGCTTTGCCGGTTTGGGCGATGCCGAAGGGGATTTTCATGCGTCCGGTTTTCTGGACGTTCAGAAAGTTGACAAAGATTCCCTGTGCCGTTTCGGGGCGCAGGTAGATGGTGCCTGAGTCTTCGCTGACCGATCCCATCTGGGTGGAGAACATGAGGTTGAACTGACGAACGTCTGTCCAGTTGCGTGATCCGCTTACGGGGCAAACGATTTCGCAGTCGATGATGATTTGTCTGACTTCGGCCAGGTCGCCTGCGTTCAGTGCGGTTTTGAAGCGGTTGTTGATCTGCTCAATCTTTTTCTGATACTCTGTTACGCGGGGATTGGTTTCGCGGTACATTTTGGGATCAAAGCTTTCGCCGAAGCGCTTGGCCGCTTTTTCGATTTCTTTTTCGATCTTTCCTTCGATCTTGCTTACGTGCTCTTCGATGAGCACGTCGGCCCGGTAGCGTTTCTTGCTGTCTTTGTTGTCGATCAACGGATCATTGAATGCATCTATGTGACCCGAAGCTTTCCAGGTGGTGGGATGCATGAAGATGGCAGCGTCTATGCCGACGATGTTTTCGTGCAGCAGGGTCATACTTTTCCACCAGTATTCGCGAATGTTTTTTTTGAGTTCTACGCCCAGTTGTCCGTAGTCGTAGACGGCACTTAAGCCGTCGTAAATTTCTGAACTGGGGAATATGAAACCGTATTCTTTGGAATGGGATATGATATTTTTAAAGAGCTCTTCTTTATTGACAGGAATTTGTTTTTCAGTTGCTGTCATCACTTTACTTTGGATAGTCTTCATTTATTTTCTGCTGATTAGGAAACTGATACGATTCGTCTGCGGCCGCCCTTGCCCAGACCAGGCTTTTGCCGGTTCCTTTGCAGGCGTAGGCAAACACGGTGTCCTTGGGCGCAACGCCTAAAAACTTAGCCGTTCTCCACCATTTGGCATCTTCCTGCACGCCGATGAGTATATCAAGTTTCCTGGCTGAGGTGTTGACATAACATACCGTGAAGGTGTCGGGACTGTTTCCACAGTCTTTGCATTTGGCTCCCCATTTGCATTTTTCTTTTATTTTGACAACAAGATTTTTGAGGTCGTTATCATCCTGTAGCAGCGTAAAGGCCGAAAGCAGAAAGAGCGGTGCCGCCAAGGTCAAGATTAAGAGTAATTTTTTCATTTTTAAGAAGTTTTAAAGTTAAATCTTTTCCCCTATTCGCTAATCGCTCTATTTACAACGGTTATTGCTTAAAATTATTTTGGCTTCGCTGTTTCCTTTCTTTTTTGAGTAATGCCAGTCTTTGCAGGCTCCGTCTTCGTCACCCAGGCCTTTTTTAGCCCAACCCCGGTTATTGTACGCATCGTAATCATCGGGCTTGAGTTGTATGGCCTTGTCGAAATCGGCCATGGCTTCTTTGAATTGTTTGAGTTTGTTTTTTGCACTTCCACGGCTGACGAATGCGAATTCTTCATCGGGTTTGAGGTTGATTACTTTTGTGAGATCTTCTATGGCGCCCTGGTAGTTGCCGGTCTGACTGTAACAGAAGGCGCGTTTTAAATACACATTGAGGTTTTTGGCATCTTTTTCTTCAGCCGAGTTCAGGATGGGGATGGCTGCGGCGTATTCTCCGTTGCCTATTTTTTCCTGGGCTTTTTTCACAAGCGCATCGGCTTCTTCCTTGCCGGCCGGTTGGCCGGGTTTTTGGGCGAATCCGCTCAGCGGTAAAACAAACAGCAGGCTAAGGGCAAAACATGCGAGTGTAATTTGAAATTTCATCAGGGTGGGTTTTAGCGTTCGAATGGTTTATTGCTTTTGTATTTGGGGTCTTTGAAGGAAAGCAGCAGGTGTTCAAAGGCATGGATGAGACCCATCTGGGTTTTTTTGTCGCAGTCAATAGGAATACTGATGCGGGAGAATTGGCCCCGCGTTTTGGGAACAAAAATTACACGTTCAATACAGTCCTTGGCAGCACATTTTAAAAGAATGGCTTTTTCATCTGGTGCGTAATCTACGTTGTCTCCGTTCAGGTCTTCGAAGGGTACTCTGTCGTTGCGTATGACTTTCCCTTTTTCGTAAAAGTCGATGTACATTTCGCCTCTTACGTTTTTGATTTTAGCGATGCCTGCAATTTTCTCGTTGATGTAGCTGATGGCGTCATCGACCGTCAGGTTTTTGGTTGTCTGGGCAATGCCGGATAGGGTAAATGAGCTAAAAAACAGTGCAACCAGTAGAAAATGATAACTTTTTTTCATAATTTCCGTATACAAATCTATACTATTTTTTGAAATTTACTATGGGCTCGTTAAGGCAAATAGCGGTGTTTTTGCTTATTTTTTCGATGAATACGGCTTTTACCGGTCGTATTTGGGCTCAGACTGAACCCCTTAGGGTGAAGTATAATTTTTACATCGATGACGGTGACAGGGCCGGCTCTAAGCTTGATATTGAAAAGGACGGCAAGCGCTGGAAACAAAATGACGGAGCTACTACCAAGGGTTATATTGATTTGGATTACCAGCACGAGTATGTGCTTAAATTTTCGAAGCCTGGATTTATTACCAAAATGATAGCCGTTTCGACCAAGGTTCCCAAGGATATGCTGAAGGACGGTTTTGAGCCGCTGTTGTTTGATGTGACGATTTTCAGGCAGTACGACGGGGTTAATATCGTTGTGTTTACGCAGCCTGTTGCCAAATACGACTACAGAGCCGACAAGGATGATTTCGGATACGATACGGATTACAACAAACAGATTCTTTCGGATGTGAAAAAGGCCGAGGATGAATTGAAATTAAAGCACAAGGAAGACAAGAATTTTGCGGATAAGGCGAATGCCCGGGCGAATCCTCCGGCTAAAAAACCGGATGACGAAACGGCCGGTAAGAAGGGGAAAGAAGGGGATCCGGTAAACGATGATGGTACGAATAAGAAAGCAAAAGAGGGAGATCCGGGACCGGATGAAAAAACCGGCAAAAAGGCAAAGGAGGGAGACGGAAAACAAATTGTCGCCAAGACGGATGATACGCCTCGTCTGATGTTGAACCCCAGGACTGAAGATGCTGATCGTAATTCTATTACTGCGAGAACCGAAGATTCTGACAAGCGCAGGGCAAATCTGAAAAGCCGCACTGAGTATGATAGTCAGGCAGGTGGAATAGCGGCACTGATGGCTGACAACCATATTGAAAGGGAATATATTGAGGGGAACCGAAGGGTAACTGAAACGACCGTTGTTCGAAACGGACGCACGTTTGTGTATAAAAAAATAGTGTATGTATGGGGTGTTTATTATTTCAGGGACGGCGTAAATATTACCCAGCCGAGCTATATTCAGGAAGCACTTTAAACAGGCTCTTCGTTTATGGATTTTCACTCATTTCTGCATCTTAAAGTTAGATGCAGAAATGCTATATTTGCCAATTAATGAAACGGCTACTGTTATCGGTTTTTTTACTGTTGTGCCTGAGCTCTTTTGTTGCTTTTGCACAGGCCCCTCCTTACAAGGTTAACCTCAAGTTTATTGTTGATGAAGGAAACAGGGATGGCGCCAAGATTGTCGTTCAAAAGGACGGGGCTGCCTTTAAGAGTTTGGATTCGGACGGGAAGAAGGAAAGTGTTGAACTCGAATTGAATCACGAATACCTTTTTACGTTTTCGAAACCCGGATACATTACCAAAAAAATTTATTTTTCGACCAAGGTACCAGCGGACGTGCAGGATCTGGAGTTTCCGCCTTATCTGTTTACGGTGACCATTTTTAAGCAACCCAGCACAACCAATCTGGTGGTGTTTAATCAGCCGGTGGGAAAGGTGGCTTTTAATCCTACCAAGGATGATTTTGACTACGATACCGATTACACCAAATCGATTGAGTCGGAGCTCAAAGAGGTGGAGAAAAAAATAGAGGAAAGTAAAAAAATTGAAGAGGCTCAAAAACACAATGCGGATGCTGAGCTAAAGAAGAAAGCTGCTGACGAAGCTGCAGCCAAAAAAGCTGCAGAAGATGCGCAGAAAAAAGCTGAAGAGGACGCTAAGAAAAAGGCAAAAGAAGATGCTGATAAAGCTGCCAAAGCCAAAGCGGACGAGGAGGCCAAGAAAGCAGCGCAGGTCAAGGCGGATGAAGAAGCCCGTAAGAAGGCCGAGGACGATGCAAAGAAAAAAGCAGCGGAAGCTGATAAAGCCGCCAAAGCCAAAGCGGATGCGGAAGCCAAGAAAAAGGCGGATGAGGATGAAAAGAAAAAGGCTGCCGAAGCAGATGCCCTGAAGGCCAAGCAAAAAGCCGATGATGATGCGCGCAAAGCTGCCAAAGCCAAGGCAGACGACGATGCAAAGAAAGCGGCCCAGGCTAAGTTAGACGAGGAGGCAAAGAAAACAGCTCAGGCTAAGTTAGATGAGGACGTCCGCAAAGCTGCCAAAGCCAAGGAAGACGAAGAAAAGAGAGCGGCCAATAAAGCCAAAGAAGATGAAGAGGCGCGCAAGAAGGCCGATGAGCTGGCTAAGAAAAAAGCAGCCGAGGATGCGGCGGCCCAGAAAGCAAAGGAGGATGAAGAGGCCCGTAAGAAAAAGGAAGCGCAGGCCAAGGCGGATGAAGAAGCGCGTAAAAAAGCGGAAGTGGATGCCAAAAAGAAAGCGGAGGATGACAAGAAAGCAGCTCAGGCCAAGTTAGACGAGGATGCCCGCAAGAAAAAGGAAGCTCAGGCTAAAGCGGACGAAGAGGCGCGTAAAAAGAAGGACGAAGAAGACAAGAAAAAGGCCGCAGAAGAACAGGCCCGTATCGATAAAATGAAGGGCGATGAGCAGAAAGCGGCCCAGGCCAAATTAGACGAAGAGAACGCTAAAAAAGCGGCTCAGGCTAAGGCAGACGAAGAAGCCCGCAGGAAAAAGGAACAGGATGACAAGGCTGCCGCCGATAAAGCGGCAGCGCAAGCCAAGGCCGATCAGGATGCCAAAGATGCTGCGGCAAAGACGGCCCAGGCCAAACTGGACGAAGAGGCCCGCAGGAAAAAAGAACAGGACGACAAGGCCGCCGCCGATAAAGCGGCAGCGAAGGCTAAGGCCGATCAGGACGCCAAAGATGCTGCTGCCTCAAAGACTGCACAGGCCAGGGCCGATCAGGAGGCTAAAGAAGCGGCCCGTAAAGCCGCGCTCGCAGCAAAGGCCAAAGCCGATGAGGAGGCCCGCAAAAAAGAGAACACCAAGCCCAAAGAAGAATTAACAGCCAAAGGAAACGGCAGTACCGAAATTACCGCCCCACCCGGAGCACCCGATAACAGAGTCGAAGAGTATTTTCAGGAAGGCAACAAAAAAATTACACAGGTAACGGTAACAAAAGGGGGAAAGGTGAAAGTTTACCGCAAGGTGATTTACAGCTGGGGTGCGGTTTATTATTTTCAGGGAGAAGTCTCGATAACCCAAAGTGTGTATGCAGCGGAAGCGGAGTAAAGGGTTTTACAGTCGGGCTAAAACGGGAATGAAAAGCCCTTGTTTTGTTTTTGAGTCTGGCTGATTTGTTCCTCCAGGAACCGGGCGTATTCTTTAGCCAAAAAGTCAACAATAGATTTTGGAGTTTCTATCTTCCGGCTTTCATTTAAGGCCTCAATATAATTTGCCTTTTCATCTTTGTGAACCACGCCCATAGGTAATTTGTGAAGGGTTTGCAGGTAGTTCATCAGTATGCGGGAGACACGTCCGTTTCCATCTGCAAAGGGGTGAACGCTGACAAGGTGGAAATGCGCCTGAAAGCTAAGTGTAAGTATGTCGCTTGTAGTCTTTGCTGTTTTGTCCTGGTCGCGGAGAATGGCACATAATTTATTTAGCAGACCGGGCACTTTCCTGTAATCGGGGAACAGAGCTGTACCTGCTGCTACAGAGCCTTTACGCAGTTCCCCCCTTGAAGAATCGTAACTACCTCCCATCTGGTTGACTATGCCACCTGTGGACTTCATTACGTGTGCTGCAATTTCCTGAATAAACTCAGTAGTAATGGCTCTTTTCTTTTTCGCTTCGTTACAGGCAAACACTAAAGCATCGTAGTGATCCTTGACCATGTTGCTATGTTCGAGCGGTTTGCCTTTAGCAGGCAGTCCGGATTCGATTAATACTTCTGCCTCTACCAGTGTGAGGGTAGAGCCTTCGATGGATGTCGAATGAAAGGTGATAGCCACCCTGTTAAACAGATCATGGTTGTAAGCATCATCGATGTTTAACGAGCTGTACTCCTTCAGGAGTTTTTCTATTTTCTTCCAGGTTGGCAGCCTATGAAGGTATTAACTTAAGCTCGAATTTCAAACATATTGTGAATTTGAACCGGCTTGTTATTATCTCAGCTTTACACGAGGTTTTGTCAGCCAGCTTTTTACTTATTATTGCATTCATGAATTCTAGAAAAAAATTAATTTACAGTTTTTCACTCTTGTCTGTTTCAATTGCAGCTCTTGCCCAGCCCAAGACTGAGTATTACGACAAAGAGCAAACCAAAAAACACAGCGAAGAGAATTACAAGAACGGCTTACAGGACGGGCCTTTTACCGTATGGTATGAGAATGGGAAAGTAGAGAAGTCGGGTTCGTATAAAATGGGCCGGGAGGACGGAACCTGGCAATTGTTTTACGAGGACGGAAAGCAGAAAGCCAGGGAAAATTACAGAAGAGGATGGAAACAGGGGCATTGGATGTACTGGTATATGAACGGAAAACCTGCGCAGGAAATGGTTTTCAGGGACAACAAGGAGGACTCGGTATGGACGGGTTGGTTTGAAAAAAACGGACAGGTGCACAGCCGGGAATCTTATAAAGCGGGTAAGAAGGACGGAGCCTGGAGCTATTGGTACGTCAACGGGCAAAGTGAAAGCGATGGAAAATTTATCAATGATCTGAAGGAAGGCTATTTTGTAAGTTATTATTCAAACGGCAACAAGCAAAAGGAGGGGATGTATGTAAAGGACCACGAGAGTGCGGAGTGGAGGGAGTGGTACAGGGACGGGAAAACCAAGAGCATACTGGAGTATAAGCCGGAGTCGTCCGCCAACGGCGGTTCAACAATTACTGCTTACATTATGAATTTCTGGACCGAAGACGGAAAACAGATTATCAAGGACGGTGACGGATCTTTTGTTTTTGTTTACGATAGCGGAAAGAAAAAAGCCGAAGGAAAGTATAAGGGGGGACGGCAGGATGGGGAGTGGGATTTCTGGAAAGCTTCGGGAGAGCAGGAATCTATTGCGAATTACGCCAATGGAAAAAAGAACGGGGCCTGTAAGTACTACAACGCAAATGCCACGGTGAACCGCGAAGGTTTTTTTACCGATGACAAGAAAACCGGAAACTGGATATGGTATGACAAGGACGGAAAAAAAGAGATGGAGGGGCAGTTTAAGGAGGACCGCCAGAACGGAAAGTGGACGTATTGGTTTGCCTCGGGAACAAAAGAGTCGGAGGGGTTTTACAAAAACGATTTGCAGGACAGTACCTGGACCTATTGGTACAAAAGCGGCCCCAAATGGAGACAGGGAAATTACAGGAATAATTTCAAGGAAGGACTTTGGGCCAGTTGGTTTGAGAACGGGCAGAAGTTGCAGCAGGGGGCTTATACTCTGCATACCGCAGGTATTGATGCCGGAAAAGAAACCGGACTCTGGCAGAGCTGGTACGATGACGGGAAACTGAAGGATGCGGGCACGTTCAAGGCAGGAGCCAAAGACGGCTCCTGGCGCGGGCTGTATCCGGACGGGAAGACGGAGTACGAAGGCGGATTTAAAAACGATCTGAGGGAGGGGCACTGGAAGTTCTGGTTCCCTAATGGCAAACCGCGTGAGGAAGGGGATTACAAAGAAGGACACAAAGAAGGACACTGGGTGATGTGGACCTCACAGGGCATTAAGGACAGCGAGGGAAATTACGAGGATGAAAAACCGAATGGGCTCTGGACCTATTATTACGAAACGGGTGTAAAGTCGCAGGAGCAGAATTACAAGGACGGACAGCTCAGCGGATCCTGCAAATATTGGTACGAAGACGCTAAACTCAAGAGTGTAACGGAGTATAAGATTTACGAAAACAAGACCGAGAGCTTTGACCTGGATTCAGGCAAGGATGTGAAAAAGGTGCACGAGCGCTATACGTCTAAACCGAATGGGGAGTGGATTTACTACGACCAGAATGGGAAGGAGATGATGCGGGTGACGTATAAGGATGGGAAAAAGGTGACGGGAAAATAAGGAGTCTGTCGAATTACTTTTCTTTTATTATCCTGTTGCCGCATCTTAGCCAAAGGCTTTAAACGGTTATCCACAATTTACTTCTACGCCAGCACTTTCACTTTCTTGCGAGCAGTGCGTTTCGTCGGAGTTCGTCTCTTTTTCTTTTCATTTTCAATGAAGGCGACAATCTCTTTCCTGTCTTTTTTTGTCAGTGGCCTGTTTATTACGAAAAAGTCCACTCCTTCCGGTTCTCTGATAAATCCCATTGTTTTACGTTTTAAAATATTGGTTTATTAATTTTATAGCACTCAAATCACCTATCACCATGCGTTGTCCAAACTCCTTTTGCACCCAGCGTTTTTGAATAGTGTTCTATCAAAGCGGTCTTTGCGAAAAATGACACAAACGAAACCAAACCTTGTATTCTGCCCGGCTCGCCTTCTATTGTTAGTTTATAAACCTCTCTTTCGGCATACTTTATTTCATCGTGCCAGTTGAATAGCCAATCACCTTTTTTAATCTCTCCTTTTCCGGCTTTTGTTATACGATGAAATTCTGTATCAAAAACATTACCTGTTTGTGCATTTTTAATGGAGTTAGTTAACTTGTCTATCTCAATGGAAACTTCATTCTGTAAAGGCTTTTTCTTCTTCAAAATTACTGCTCTTTCATTGTTTTATTGCCATCGTAAAGGTGCGAAATTCAGGTCATTTAGCCAAGCGGATGCACTGCTTTGAGCATATCCCGGTCTTCCAGTCCAGCACTCTTTATGTACAGTTCGGTAGAAGTAGTCGGTATTTATCTTTGACAGTTTTGGAAGTAGGTGGAGTTCATCATCAAAATATAAAGACTGAATAAAGAAAAAACGGTTTTTTTCCGGCATCAGCTATTTTCCAGAATGGACTTCTACGGTGTTCAATCAAATGAAGTTCTAAATTTCAGCTATACGCAACCGGAGGCATTTTTGAGTTGCACTGCTTTGGCAAAGAGAAAGTGCGGTAAAATCAAAATAAAGTGGTTTGTGGGTTGTTTTGGGAATGTGCTGCCTACCTTAACAAGGTTATGTTACCTTTTTTGCTGATTGTTTGCCCGTTAGAAACAGTCCCGCTCAAATAATAAGTAAAAACAGCCATATTCATTAATTTCCCATTGTACATCCCATCCCATCCTGTTCCAGGGTTCTTGGTTTCAAATACCTTTTCGCCCCATCTGTCATAAATGGATAACTGCATATTGGTCAGACAGGCAGTTCCCCTAACATACAGAACATCGTTTATTCCATCGCCATTGGGAGAAAAGGCTTTGGGAATAAAAATATCACACTCCGGCTCTACGCTGATATTCACACAGGCACTATCCATGCAGTTATTTATGTCCGTAACCATTACGCAGTAGTAAGTTGTCTGCGAAGGGCTTGCTATTGTTATGTGGCAGGTGTCACAGGTAAGTGCAGTATCCGGTATCCAAAGGTATTTTGCTCCGCCTGCTGCTGTTAGAGTTGTACTTGAACCTTTTGTGATGGAAGTTAAAGCAGATGTGGCTGTGGCTTTGGGGCCGATTAATTGTGAAACACTTATTGATTGCGTTTGGGCACAGCCAGCGGCATCAGTTACCGTAACTGAATAAGTTCCGCCAGTTAAACCTGAAACTGTTGCATTTGAAACTCCGCTACTCCAATTATAGGTATAAGCACCGCTGCCACCAGTAGCATTTGCCATTGCCATACCGTTTACTTTGCTACAAGTGTCCGGTAAGGAAGACGTGCTAACTGTAATTCCAGAAGCAGTCAAAGCTCAATATTGGATTCTTATTATAAGATTGAGATATTTTCCTTTCTGCAACCAGCGTATAACCATCTCTGAAAACTTTTGGATTCATGCTATATGGGGTCCTGTCATATTTACATAATTCCCGTTCATCAAAACATTGCTTGTGATAAATAACATTAAAATACTTTTTTGCCAATCTGTCTATAAGTAAAGGTGAATAACGGATATAATGTCTGTCAGGATAATAAAGATCCCGTTCAGTTATAGCTTCAGGATATTGAATAAAAAGGATCCCATTATTGTTTAGCAACTCCGAACACGTTCTGAAAAAAAAGTCAATCTGACTTACTGCAACATATTGCAAAACACCAATAGTATAAATAGCTTGAAATTTCTTTTCAAATTTCGCACTTAAAAAATTGCCATGATAAAATTTGTTTTTCGGCAACTCCCTCGCAGCAATATTCAGCATATCCTCACTGATGTCAATCCCCTCAACATTAAAATCATTTTTCAATAACTGCATATACAATCCTGGTCCGCAACCAAAATCAAGAATAAACGATTGCTTCGGTACATATTTTTCCATAAAAGAAATTAGTTGCATTTTTACTTTAGTGATAGATTCCTCTTCAATTGGCGTATGTGAAAAACCGGCATTTAACTGAGCAGTTTTATTCGTATCAAATTTAAAAACCTTCCATTGTTTGCTGGCAGAAAATTTTATAGCGGCATCCACACCAAACAAAATCATAAAATTATTTAATACGATATTATTATTGAGCATTCTGAAAATGGATATCATGCCACTTTTCTTAACAACAAACCGAACAAAGTGTGGAATTTTCGCCATCAGAAGTTTAATTTATCAATAATACATATACCAACAGGAAACTATATGAATAAGCGCTACGTAAATTTAAGAAAGATGTTCAATTGAATATAAGTTAACAAGCGTTTGAAATACGACTGAGGGTAAAATGGATCAACCAATTCTAATCTAGTGTTGTTCTGAATTTGAACTGGCTTCTAGCCCATCCTACAGATATACTCTAGTTGAATATATGACGAAAAATGTCGATGGACAAATTAAGAGTAATATTTTCTGAATTATTGTGTTAAAATCATTCTCTTTGTATCAATAATTTGTCCATTCACTACCAATGAATAAACATACATTCCAGAAGTTAGTTCGTTTCCGTTTATGGTTATCGAACCAGTTCCGAAATTGATTACTGCTATTGTTTTTATAAGTTTTCCATTCAAGTCAAATAACATAATACTTGCGCTTTGGGCTGAAGTTGGAATAAAATACTGAATGTTTGTTTGCTGATTGAATGGATTCGGAGTATTCTGATATAGCATTGGAACAGAGCTAGGACCAGACGATAAATCATTTGAGGAGTTATTAAAATCAGCACCGCTTGTGTTATAACTCGAGATGCCTGAACTTCCACCATTACCTATTTTCATTCCAGACTGGTTGCTACTGCAGCAGGAATTGATCTGGTTTTGAAGCGAAACAATTAAACCTTTTAAGCTATCGATTTCATTTTTTTGTAAATCATCGTTCTTCTTCAGCTG
>Ga0206879_1147_pt1 | contig 15181 bp, 8 predicted proteins | sample Alteio_BWOrgCont_5_FD_152897 | JGI IMG/M metagenome (GOLD analysis project Ga0206879, IMG submission 152897) | Enriched cells from forest soil in Barre Woods Harvard Forest LTER site, Petersham, Massachusetts, United States -... | ecosystem: Environmental > Terrestrial > Soil > Temperate forest > O... | reverse complement strand
GTCTCTCTTCCTTTTTTACAGTGGGGGCAGAATCGGGATCATCTGCAGGGGGTACAGCGACTGCCCTGGCCAGCAGCTTATTCGAAGGTGAAAATACCAACATTGTACTTACCAATTATTCGACCAGCGGAACAAGCCTGCAGTGGCAGTCTTCAACAGACGATGTCACCTTCGCGAACATGTCGGGTGCCGGAGTGACGACCAACACCGTTAACAGCGGCACATTAAACGTCACTACCTATTTCAGGTGTGCCGTATCAACAGGATCCTGCACTGTTTATTCCTCAACTACTGAGGTAACGGTCAGTCCTCAGTTTCTGAGCGGATATGTTTTCAGAAAGCTGATCACCATACCTTCTTCTTCTGTATCCGGCGGAAGCAACCTTACAAATTTTCCAATGCTGATCAGTGTGACTGACCCAAATCTGGCTACCATTGCCAATGGAGGAAACGTAAGCAATGCCAGCGGATACGATATCAATTTCACTCAAAATGACGGTCAGACCCTTTTGAATTACCAGGTGGAGTCGTACAATGCAACCACCGGGCAACTGATAGCCTGGGTCCGGATTCCAACGCTTTCTGCAAGTGCTGCCACAACCATTTATATTTATTATGGAAATTGTACCGTCACTACCAGCCAGACCAGCACCAATACCTGGAATACAAACTATGTCGGGGTTTACCACCTGAACGGAAGTTTTGCAGATGTAACCTCGAATGCGAACAATGCAACCAATTCAGGAACAACAAACGTTGCCGGAGGAAATATTTCAAGCGGCCAGAGTTTTAACGGTTCAAGCAATTATATCATTCTGCCGAATACCTCGGGTACATTCAGTTCAGTCAGCGGAACAACAACGGCTGAACTTTGGTTTAAGGCAAATGCGGCCGGGGTCATTCTGGATGAGCTGGGCTCAACCACGATTAATTCGGGCTGGCACGATAGCTGGATAGAAATTCTGGCCAGCGGCCAGGTAAAGGTCAGGATGTGGAATTTAACAGCAGTGAGTCTGAATACAGTGTCTTTCGGAACCTGGCATCATGCCGTGATCTGTTACAACAGTTCGACAAATACATTAAACGGATATCTGGACGGAGTGGCCTCTGCTTCAAGCGATGTGGGAACTGCAAGAAGCCTTCCATGGAACAGCGGGGATGGAGAGTACCTGTGCCTGGGGCCAACGGATGGAACGAATATGGGAAGCGGGGCCTACTTTAACGGCGTTATCGATGAATTTAAAATCTCTGATGTGGTTTTGTCGGCAGGCTGGATAGCTACGGAGTATGCGAATCAAAACAACCCTTCGGGTTTCTATACCATAGGTTCCCAGCAAGGCCAGGTGGGCTGGTCAGGAGCCGTCTCAACGGTCTGGAACGTTGCAGGGAACTGGACCAGTTGCAGTGTTCCCGCTTCGGGGGCCAATATTTACATTCCGGGAGGATTGACCAATTATCCGGTTCTGACCCTGAGTCCTTCACCCATAGGTTACCTGTGGATCGCAAACGGAGCATCGGCAACTATTTCGGGTTACAACCTGACAATGGCCGGGGACCTTGCCAATGACGGCACTCTGATTGCTGCATCGGGAACCGTTACGATGAACGGAAGCAGCGAGCAACTTATAAAAGGTTCTAATCCAATCACCTTAACCAATCTGGTGATCAATAATACGACCCCGGTCAATGCTGTTTCGCTTGCCCAGGAGGTTGTGATAAACGGGAATTTAACCCTGACAGACGGACATGTGGTGACTTCTGCTACCAGTCTGATTACGATGGCTACCGGGTCTACGCTTACCCTGAACGGCTCGCCTCAGGACAGCAGTTTTGTACGGGGACCCTTTGCGTACCTGAAAAATACGACCGCCAATCAGACCTTTGTATTTCCTGTGGGAGACAATGGAAGCAATAACATGCATGAGGTGGACTTCAATGTCACCGATCCAGACAACACCTCTGTAACGTATACAGGTCAGTTTACCTATAGTTCGGCCGTATCGTTGGGGTACACGCTACCTGCAACATGCAACAGGGTTTCCCTGCGGGATTACTGGAGCATTACGCCAACGCCTTCCTATACGGTAACGGCAGCGACCGTGAATCTGCATTATGGTTTTTACGACGGAATAACCAATTATCAAAATGCCACGGTTTTAAAAGGAGACCCTTCAGCCTGGACAGATATCGGCGGAACTGCTGCTGCCAATGGCCAGGGCGCGATGCTTTCGGGAACATTTACCAATTTCAGTTATTTCGCTTTTGGAAATCACACTGCAGGAAGCAATCCCTTACCTATTGAATTGCTCAGTTTTACGGCTGTCCCCAATTTTGCCGGCAACCAGGTTGATTTGAACTGGAGCACTGCTACTGAAACGAACAATGATTATTTTACAGCGGAGCGCTCTGCGGATGGAGTCGGATTTGAGGTGGCCGGAATTGTACCTGGTGCAGGAACAACAGCAGTACTTCACAATTACAGCCTGACCGATTACAACCCCTTGTCCGGAACTTCGTATTACCGTTTGAAACAAACCGATTACGACGGGAAATATACCTATTCTCAGGTTGTCCCGGTTAATTTTGCGGCAACCGCAGCTACCGAAATTAATTTGTTCCCCAACCCTTCAGATTACGGAAAGTCTCCGCTGCTGAGCATCAGCTCTCCCGAAGACAAAAGCATTCTGGTCGTGGTGCAGGATATTCTGGGAAATGAGTTGTATTCAAAAGTAGTCGTGGTTCAAAAGGATCAATACCAAACGGCAGCGATAGATCCGGATGGAAAGCTTACGCCCGGAATTTATATTATCACGGCCCTGTCGGGTAGCATCGACTATAGTAAGAAATTAATCGTTCGATAAACTTATTTCCCCTGATCGTAATCCACGGTCAGTGTAGGAGTAATGGCATGGGACTGGCAGGTCAGGATATAGCCTTGTTCGACTTCTGAATCCATCAACGCGTAGTTGACATCCATCATCACTTTTCCTTCAATCAGTTTGGCCCTGCAGGTGCAGCAGGATCCCGCCCGGCAGGCGAAGGGTGCGTCGAGGTTGGCTTCCAGCGCAGCTTCGAGGACAGTCTGATGGGGCTCGAGAAAGACCACGCGTTCGTCTCCGTCACAGATGATGGTGACTTCTGAAGGGACGGCCTGGTTTTGAGCTTTGGTATCGGCGGATGTTTCGGGAACCACGCCGAAATATTCAAGATGAATCTTGCTTTTCAGTATTCCAAAGGATTCGAGAGCTTCCCTGCAATGGGCCATCATATCGGCCGGTCCACAAATGAAAAACTCATTGATCAGACTGAGGTTAATGAATTTTTTTACCAATGTCTGTACTTTTTCTTTGCTCATGCGACCAGTAACCCAGTCGTCCTGTTTATGTACAGGACGACTGAAACTGTAGTGAATCTGCAGGCGCTCCTTGTAGAGTGCACAGAGCTGATCGAGTTCGCTTTTGAAAATAATATGGTTTTCGTCGCTGTTGCCGTAAAATAAATTTACACGGGCCTGGGTTTCAGAACCAAGTGTTGTCTTGAGGATAGAAATAACAGGAGTGATACCGCTTCCGGCGGCGAACAGATTGTAGATTTTTTTATTGTAGGCTTTGAGTTCGGTGTAGAAATTGCCTATCGGAACCATGGATTCTACGGTATCACCGGTTTTCAGGCTTTGATTGATATACGTTGACACTTTGCCATCTGTTACTTTTTTTACCGCTATCCGAAGGCCGGCTTCCAGCGGAGAGGAGCAGATCGAGTAGGAGCGCCGCAGTTCTTCGCCACTGATGCGCAGGCGAAGCGTAAGGTATTGCCCCTGGATGTAATGAAATTCTTTACGCAAGTGTTCGGGAACTTCAAATCCTATCGAAACGCAGCTGTCTGTTTCGGGTTTAATATCGGTGACCTTGAGTGAGTAAAATTTTGACATACGGCTGGTTTCTATTTCTTTTCGATCAGGAGCACTGCGTAGGCGCAGACGCCTTCTTCCCGTCCGACATAACCCATCTGTTCATTGGTGCCGGCTTTTATAGAAATCTGATTTTCCTGCATGGATAAGGTATCAGCCAGGACTTTTTTCATGGCCGCAATATAGGGTTTAATCTTTGGTCTTTCAAGACTGATTGTGGAATCGATATTTACAATTGCATAACCTTCGCGGCTGACCAGATCGAGGGTTTTTTTGAGCAGGATCTTGCTGTCTATGTTTTTGTATTCGGCAGAGGTGTTGGGGAAATGGGTTCCTATATCTCCCAGTGCGGCCGCGCCTAAAAGCGCGTCGCAGATGGCGTGAATCAATACATCTGCGTCTGAATGGCCGGTGGCGCCTTTTTCGTGCTGAATGCGTATGCCACCCAGGTAGAAGGGGATGTTTTCTTTGAGCTGGTGAACATCGTAGCCAAAACCGATTCGAAAATTCATTAATCGGGTTTCTTCTCATCCGCCTTCATGGCGTCGAAATTGAAAAAGAGGGTAAACTGCAGGGTGTTTTCCAGGGGATTGCGCTGATCGGTTGGAATCAAATACGAAAAATCAAGGGCGAACACATTGTACTTTAATCCGGCGCCCATCGTGAAAAATATGCGGTTCCCGTTTAATGGATTCTCGTAAAAGAATCCTCCGCGCAGGGCAAACTGCTTGTCGTACCAGTATTCCATTCCCAATGCATAATCGATGTCCCTCAACTCTTCTCTCCATCCGTAAGGAGCATCTGTAAAGGAACCAAACATACCGCTGACCACACCCCGGTTAGGATTCTGACCTGCCAGAATTTCCTGCTGACCGGTTAAGGGATTAATCACCGGTGCACCTGTGGAATCGGTTTTGTAAATCGGAGGGGTGGGCACCATGAGCTTGTTCAGGTCAAGGGCAAAAACAATGCTGTTGTATTCGTCCAGATCAATTTTGAGTGCGGCCCCAATACGAAGGTTAATAGGAAGAAAATCGGTTTGTGCGCTGGTGGAATAAGCGATCTTGTTGCCGATGTTGGAAAGGTTGGTGCCAAAAGAAAGAGTGGCTTTTTTATCACCCACTTTGACTTTATTGTTGCGGTAATAGGCTGACAGGTCAACTGCAAAAGCAGTTCCGGCGTGTGTTTCAGCTCCCTGAACAGCAACTCCGTTGGTCAGGTCTGAATAGATGAAGCGCCCGGTCATGGCCACCGAAAAATTGTCTGCCAGTTTACGGGCATAACCTCCGTCGATGGCAAATTCGTTAGGCCTGAACTGTCCGATGGTGTTGCCCACGACATCGGTAAAGGTAATGTCACCCATTGAAAAATAACGCAGGGATCCGTAGAAGGACTGGTCTTTTGTGGGTTTGTAATAACCTGAAAGGTAGGCCATATTGATATCCGGTACGAGGGTTCTCAGCCAGGGAACATAGGAAACAGCGAATCCCATTTTGTCCTCGGCAAAAGCGAGTTTTGAAGCGTTCCAGTGATCAGAGTTGGCATCGGGACTGGTGGCTACACCTGCATCTCCCATTCCGCCGGCCCTTGCATCAGGGGCAATCATCAGAAAAGGGACGGCAGTGGTAACGGTTTGAATGGTTGTTTGGGCTCCCAAAAGGGTAGTGCCTGTATTTTGTCCGCCAGCTTTGGCACTCATGCCAAGAAACAGAAAACCCGAAATCGTATAAAAAGCAGTTCTCAACTTATTCATTTTGGGAGGCCTAAATTAAAAAAATAATTACAAGATTACCAGTTTTTCATATTTATCGGCGGTGCTGCCGTCCTGCCCCCTGACTTTCAGGTGATAAACGTAAACACCCCTGCCAATATTGTTTCCATAGTCATCTTTTCCGTTCCAGGCAATAGGGTCAGATCTGAATCCGGTAAGTGTAACTTTTTGAACGATGTTTTTTACCAGTTTTCCGGTAACCGTAAAGACCTCAATCTGAACATCCAGCAATTCGCAGCAGCGGTTTTCTTCGAAATAAAATTCGGTATGGGTGCTGAAGGGATTCGGGTAATTCAGCACATGGGTGAGACCAAGTGTGGCCGAATTTTCGACCACAAATTCGGTATTGGCCACCGATGAATTGTTGTAAATATCCCAGGCCTTCAATGTTAAGGTATGGGTACCGGAGGTTAAATTCTGAAGCTGGTAGTGCACGGTTCCGTCTTTATAGCTGTTGAGATCGGCCTGGTAATAATTGTTCAGGTCAATCTGCTGACTGGTGTTTCCGTCGAGAATAGCAATCAGGTCATGTCCGATTCCATTGCCGACAGTATTGATTCCGCTGGAATCCTTAAGTATCGCAAAAATATAGGGATTCTGATTGGTGGTTCCCCCGTATACGAAATTGGCATCGTTCATGTACAACTTAATGCTGGGGCCCTGGTTGTCAGGCAGCGGGTTGGGGTTGGTTCCTCCGATTAAAAATTTCTCGCAGTTTCCGCTGGCATCATTGGTGCCGTTTTCTCCGTAATAGGATATTTTTCCCTGTCCGTAATTGTAGGCAATGTCTTTGGGAACGATAAAGGAAAAACGGAAGCGGCCGTTTTTTACGCTGATAATACCCTTGTACAAAATGCTTTGCTGAAGCTGGAACGGAAAAGGCGTAACGCCCCCGGCCCCAAGGGTTGTAATGGTCGTAGGTTTATCGTAAATGGAAGGGTAGACATAGCCGTTAAAGGAGCTCAGGAGATTTCCGTAATTGTCGGCCAGGTGGCCACTGATGGTTACTTTACTGAGTGCCTTGAGGGTATCACCGGGAAAGGTTTTGAAGACCGGTCCGAGCTTTACGCCGTTAATGCTGTCGGTGGCCACATTGTATTTCGGGAAAGCCAGCCTGACACCGGGATCGCCCAGGAACGTAAAGTTGCGGTTGTTCTGGTCATAAGGGTCGGGCCCGGTTGTTTTGGTGAGCCTGAAGGCGTCTCCCAGACGTACCATTTGCCCGGTAGGGAGGGTGTCAAAAACATTGTTCCAGAAATTTGTATTTAAGACAAAGTTGGGTTCAGAATAAACCAGCCGGACGGTTGTAAACAGCCCGATTGCCCCTCCGCTGGGATTAAGCAAGCAAAGCTGTCCGGCAGAAACAAGGGCGGGGTTGTCAAAAGCGCTGAACTCACAGGTTGCCGTAACAAACAGCGGCAGGCTGTAAAGATTGGTCCAGGCTTCAATGTCGTTGTCTCCCAAAACCCGGTCGTGAGACCAGCCCAGCTGCCCTCCGTGTCCGGTATAATTAACGACCAGCGCTCCCTGTTGCACCTGGTTATCAATTGCGGTCTCAGCTGCCGGGTAGGTGCCGCCTCCGGGAGTCGGAACCAGAGGGTAGGCGTCCAGGTAAATTTTGTTGATATTGATATCGAGGTAGCTTGTATCTACCAGTGTTGCTTCCTCATCGGCCTGCTGTTCGTGTACATCCCCGTCGGGAGGATAGGTGTCTGCTACAAAGCAAACCGTATTTCTCCAGGGGCCATAGGGCGAATTACTTGCCGTAGTGGAACAACTCGTTGGTGCAGTATAGGCGGGAAGAGGAGCTGTGCTCGAATACTTGATTATTTTATTCACCACTCCCTGGGCCTGAAGCACGTTGCTGACGGCGAGACGTCCTATGCCAATATCAACCAGATCATTCGGTCCGTAATCGCCGTCTGAAGGATCCAGCAATCCGTAATAATCGTCTGAAACATAGGAATTGGTGGGGTCATAAGAGTTTTCGCTCTGGTAGGTCGGGATAAAATTCGTATTGTTCGGAAGGCGGTATAAATTATCATAGGATCCTCCTCCGAACAATACGAGGTATTTGGGCAGATTCGAATAATTTGTTGAGCGCTCATAAAACATGCGCATAAAATCCTTGATGGCCGTAACATCCTGGGATCCGGAAGAAAATTCATTGTAGATTTCCTGAATTGTAGCCACATTCACGGACAGGTTGTCGTTTGTGCGGTGAAACTCGGCCAGCGCATTGGCCTGATTGATAAATTCGGGATGGGTGACAATGATCATATCGGCCTGTTGCATTTCGTGCAGGTTCTGGTTTGGTACAGGTCCGATGGCAATGGGCGAAAAGAAACTGTTGCCGTCAAATGCCACAAACTGACGAAGGGAATCGGTATTGATTTCGAACTGCAGCGAAGCCCCGTTGTTGATGGTCAGTTGTTGTTTTACATTTGTCGGATCGGTTACTTCCCAGACTGAATCTTTTCCGTTCTCAGTCAGGGTAAACTGGGATATCGTACCGGAGCCGATTGATTTCGAATCCCTGAATAGCAACTGGTCACCGACTCCTACGCCTGCCATGGTCAGATTTCTTCTTGCATTTACTTCATTGTAATACAGCCATCCCACAGCTCCCGGGGTCTGCAGGGAAACGGTCAGGTTAACCACTCCTGATGGAGAAGGGTTGGGCACGGTGAAGCAGGTACTTGCAGGGGAACCTACGGGTGAAAAGTATTCAGTCGTATTTACCCCGGTAACACTGATGGTAGAGGTGGTTGGTGTCATCGTTGCGTTGCTTGCGCTCACCAGGTAATAGCTTTCAGATATATACTGACCGATTAAGGAAACATTTACAGTCGCAGGAGAACTGGTGACAATGTTCGGAAAAGTGTAGGAGTAGTTGTAGGAGGTAATGATGTTGAAATTATCTCCATACCAAACCCTGCCGGACTGAATCAGATTGACCAGGTCTTCCTCGGTATAGGCGTAATCGTCAAATGTATTGACCTGGTTGGTAGGGGAGGCTGTGAGTGAGGGCTGGGTCTGAATGCGTTTCCCCATCGTCGCAGTCAGGTCGGCGTTGATAAAATAATAGGTCGTATCTGAAAAAAGATTTTTGTAATGCTGAAATACCGGACAGGAGCTCGGATTGTAGCTCCATCTGGTTTGGGATTGCCCGAAAAAGAGTACATAATCGGTGGCTGAATCGAGCCGGTTGTTGTTGTTCTGGTCGGAAACATAAATTGCATTTTCGGCCAGATCGTCAATGGTATGCGCTGAATTCGAATAGGGCAACTGGCCTCCCCCGTTGCCATAGATATGGAGGTACCGGGTATCCATGTTTTTTACGTCCAATCCCAGTTTCTTCAGGAAATTATAGTTGATTTTGTAAACTCCGTCACCGGAGGTTACCCCGATTCTGTACCAGGTGCCTGTAGCAAGTACAGAATTGCCGGCAAAGGATCTGACTTTGGCCTGAGGTAAAACGGCGATTCCCTGCTCATCATCAGGTTTCAGAATCAGGTTGAAAGAAACCAGTTTTTCCAATCGGCCCGACAGTGCATTTTTGCGTATCGGAATAAAGCGAACCAGAAGGTAGGGCTCTTTTTGCTGGTACCCGATACCGTTTTTCATTATCAGTTCGGTCTGCTTTATGTCTTTGATAGTTGCCAGGGCGGATTCCTCAGGGGTCAGATCTGCATATACGGGATCACTGATCACAGCATTGATCCGGCTAACTCCCTTGGCCAGTTTAATGCATTCGTAATAGGCGGGAAGATGATCGGAGCCAAAAGAGGCTCCCGTAAACGAAAGAAAACGCATACGCTCCTGTTCGGTAAACTGCTCTGTTTTAATTCCTTCCCAGACGAGTTTGCGGTGCGGACCCTTGTCTGTTTTTTGTTTATGACTGGTGGGATTGCCCGGGAAAAGAGTTAATTGGGTGAAAATGAAGGCCAAAACGAAATAAAATCTCATGAATGGGGTCAATATCTTTTGGTATTAGCGAATTCTATTTCTTTTTATTATATTTGTAAGTACGAATCTGGAGTTTTGACTTGCTGATGGTAACTGATTTGTTGCCGTAATATTGTTTCTGTCAGCAAATTTAAATGGAAAACTAACATGGTAAAACGTTTCTTACTCATTTCGTTAACGTTGTTATCTTTTTTCCACGGGACGAGCGTTTTTGCTCAGGACCCCGAGTTTACACAGTTTTACGCCAATCCCCTTTATCTCAATCCTGCGTTTGCCGGATCAGTGCGTTGCCCGCGTTTCATTATGAATTACCGAAATGAGTGGCCTGGAATTTCAGGCACCTATGACACGTACCATGTTTCATACGATCAGCACGTGGATGCCATTTCAGGCGGAATCGGACTGATGGCCATGCAGGATGTGGCGGGAGCCGGCGGAATATTGAAACGGACCTGGTTCAGCGCCGTGTATTCGTATCAGTTTAATGTAACCCGGGAGTTTTCTGTTGCTGCGGGTTTCCAGGCTACCCTGGCTCAGGTCAGTGTGGACTGGAGCAAACTGACTTTTGGAGACCAAATTGACCCCAGACGGGGTTTTGTATACAATACGCTCGAAACAAATTTGTACAATAAGCGTACCTATCCTGATTTTTCAACCGGTATTCTGGGTTACAGCAAACGGTATTTCTTTGGATTCGCGGCTGACCATCTGACGCAGCCGGATGAAGGACTGGTAAGTGGTCCCAGCCCTTTGCCCATGAAAATAACGGCCCATGCGGGGGCGGTCATCCCTCTTGATTTTGCAAAGGACGAGGAAACGACCATTTCACCCAATATCCTGTACATGAAGCAACAGGATTTTCAACAGATATTGCTTGGCCTGTACATAACCAAGGGCCCTCTTGTAGGTGGTCTCTGGTACCGTAATGAGGACGCATTTATTATTCTTATCGGCTTTCAGAAAGACATGTTTAAATTCGGGTATAGCTATGATCTGACTGTTTCGAAGCTTACCAATGTTACGGATGGATCACATGAACTATCGGTGCAGTTTGTTTTTGCCTGCAAGCCGAAAAAGAAGAAATTCAGAACAATAAGTTGTCCGTCATTTTAGTTTTACTAAAAAAGCGAATAGCCCTGCCTGCAGCAGGCAGGCATTAGCGAATAGGGGGAAGAGAAACAAAGAGTTTTAACTTTTAAACTACACCGATTATGAATAAATTGACGAAGTTGGCTTTATTAACAGGAGCGGTTATCATCGTATCATCCTGTTCAAAAGAGCGTTCTCCGGTTACCGGATGGGCCTATAATGACCCTAAGAACGGTGGATTTGAGGTTATGCCTTATGAGGAGCAGGAGACAGGTCCCGGGCTGATTCTGATTGAAGGCGGAACATTTACAATGGGCCGTGCGGAGCAGGATGTTACCTACGACTGGAATAACGTGCCCCGCAGGGTTACCGTTTCTTCCTTTTATATGGACGAAACCGAGGTTCGCAACCTCGATTACCTGGAATACCTGCACTGGACAGCAAGGGTTTTTGGCGCGAATTTCTATGAAATCTATAAAAAAGCATTGCCCGATACACTTTGCTGGAGAGAAAAGATGGCCTATAATGAGCCGTATGTTGAATACTATCTTCGTCACCCCGCCTACCGCGATTATCCGGTGGTCGGTGTAAACTGGCTGCAGGCAAGTGATTTCTGTGCCTGGAGAACAGACCGTGTAAATGAATTTATTCTGATCCGCGAGGGAATTCTGGACCACAATCCAAATCCTTCTGAGGCCGATTATTTTAACACTGACCAATACCTTGCCGGAAAATGGACCGGTCAGGTTGCTACACCTCTTCCTTCAATTGATCCCAATGGTTCAGGAGAACGTCAGGTGAAAATGGAAGACGGTATTTTACTGCCCCGCTACCGCCTGCCCACTGAAGCAGAATGGGAATATGCCGCATACGGATTGATCGGCAACACCATCGGAGAGCGTATCACCGAAAGACGTATTTATCCCTGGAACGGACATGCCGTTCGTAATCCGGAAGAAAAATTCATCGGTCAGATGCTGGCCAATTTCAAACGAAGCAACGGGGATAACATGGGTGCTGCAGGTTTCCTGAATGACAATGCCGATATCACTGCTCCGGTATTTTCGTATTGGCCGAATGATTACGGTTTGTACAACATGGCCGGTAACGTGAGCGAATGGGTAATGGATGTTTACCGTCCACTGTCAGCGGAAGATAAAAATGATTTCCGTCCTTTCAGAGGGAATGTATTTAAAACCCAGGTTAAGGACCCTTCGAACGGGCCCAATGATATTGTGATCAATACCGATTCGATTCTGTATGATGCAGACAGTAATATTGCAGGCATACCCGGTATGGTCAGGTGGAGAGATGTGAGCATTGCAAACAAGGAAGACCGTTTGGATGAGCGCAGAAACTATAAAAAATCAGACAATATAAATCACCTCGACGGAGATGTGGAATCAAGTATTTATTACGGGGAGGGTGAGGACGCTCTTCAGCGCGGTAACAAGATGATGTACGAGTACGGAATCTATTCGATGATTAATGACAAAGCCCGTGTTTACAAGGGTGGCAGCTGGAACGACAGGGCCTATTGGATGGCCCCGGGTACAAGACGTTTCCTTGACCAACGTCAGGATGCTCCCTGGCTGGGTTTCAGATGCGCGATGACAAGAGTCGGCAGTCCGGTGGGATTAGGGAAATAGAGAACTTTTCCTCTTCCTCCCTTGTACACTGCAATTTCACTTCTGTATAAAATTTTTGAGCAGTACCCTTTGGTATGTACCGATACACGGGACATAAAAAAAGGGGCTGTTTTTTTTGCACTCAAAGGCCCCAGTTTTAACGGAAATACATTTGCTGAAAAGGCCCTGGAACTGGGATGTACTTATGCAGTGGTGGATGACGATCAATGCGTAAAGGACAGACGCTACTTACTTGTTCCGGATGTACTTGAAAGTTTACAGGCTCTGGCCAATTATCATCGGCGCATGCTGAAAACCAGAGTTATTGCAATTACTGGCAGCAACGGTAAAACCACCAGCAAGGAACTGCTTTCAGCCGTGCTGAGTAAAAAATATTCGGTGCTTGCCACTAAAGGAAATTTAAACAATCACATTGGTGTTCCGCTGACTCTGCTTTCGGTAATCCACAGTCATGAACTGGCTATTGTTGAAATGGGAGCCAACCATATTGGCGAAATAGCTGTCCTTTGCGAAATAGCAGAACCCGATTTCGGTCTGATTACCAATATCGGACTTGCCCATCTGGAAGGATTCGGGAGTGAGGAAGGAGTGGTAAAAGGAAAAACCGAACTGTATCAGTATCTGAAAAATAAAAATGGGCTCTTATTTGTCAATGCTGACAATGAACTGCTTTGCAAACGGGCTTCGGGCATACGTATGGAAACCTACGGAACAACAAACCAGGCCACGGTTCAGGGTATTCTGGTAAAGACGGATCCCTTTGTACAGCTACGCTGGAAAAGAACGCAGGCGAACAAACCATTGATTGCCCAGCCGCTCACCGATACACATCTGGCGGGCAACTATAATTTTGAGAACGTTCTGGCTGCCGCATGCATCGGCAGCCATTTTGGAGTGGAGGATGTCAAGATCAATGAAGCCCTGCACGAATATGTGCCATCGAACAGCCGCTCTCAGCTGATTGAAAAAGGTTCCTGTAAAATTCTGATGGATGCCTATAATGCAAATCCCAGCAGTATGGCCGCCGCCATTGATAATTTTTCGGCTCTGCCCTGGCTCAATAAAGTGCTCGTCCTTGGCGATATGTATGAACTGGGTTCACGCAGCGAAGAAGAACACCGCACACTGTTGAATCTGATCGGCAAGTCGACTTATGCTGAAATTTTTCTGGTGGGGAAACATTTTAAAGCTGTCGCTGCCGCTGAACCGGCAGCGGGTTCTTCTTCCGGGGCAGGATCTGTCCGATGTTTTGAAACGGCCGGAGAGCTTTGCGAATACCTGAACAAGCATCCCCTGAAAAATTCTTCGGTTTTGATCAAAGGTTCAAGAGCTGTAGGACTGGAGAAAGTGCTTGCTGTGTTTAAAGAGCTTTGAGAAGTTCCAGCGCAATGGCGGCCATCAGTCCGCTCCCTGTTTCCAACGCGTTTTCGTCGATGTCAAAAGTGCCGGTGTGAACTCCTGATACAATTCCTTTTGATTTATTTCCGGTGCCCAGCCTGTAAAAGCAGGCGGGCAGGTGATGGCTGTAAAAAGAAAAATCCTCACCGGTCATCCGGATGTCAAGCTCCTGGGTATTTTCAGCTCCCAGGTAGGCAATGGCAGCAGCCTTTGCCGATGCCGTAATACGGGCATCATTGGCGAGGGAAGGGTAGCCGTCGGCTATGATAAATTCACAGGAACCCTTTTGTTCCTGTGCAATACGATGTGCCAGGGTTTTCATTTTTTCGTGGGCCTGCTTACGCCATTTTTCATTCATGGTGCGAAAGGTGCCTTCGATTTTCACTTCATCTGGAATTACATTGGTGGCTCCGGCTCCGGTAATTTTTCCGAATGCCAGAACGGTAGGAATGCCATCGTGTGTGGCATAGGGTTTGTCCTTTGCGCGGCCTGACATAAATTCTTTGTCCAGGGCCAGCAGAATTTCTGAGGCGATCAGCAGGGGATTTACATAAGTGTCAGGCATTGCAGCATGTCCGCCGCGGCCTTTAACGGTGAGGTAAAGTTCGTCGGTTGAAGCCATATACATCCCGCTTCTGAAACCCGCCTTGCCTGCCTCTATACTGGTTTGCACATGTTGCCCCAGGATCAGCAGGGGTTTTGGGTTTTCGAGTACGCCCTCTTTGATCATCAGGCTTGCCCCGCCGGGGAGCAACTCTTCTCCGGGCTGAAAAATCAGCTTTATGCTTCCTTCAAACTCGTTTCTGAGCTGGTAGAGTATCCGGGCGGTACCGAGTAAACTGGCGCTGTGAACATCGTGGCCGCAGGCATGCATGACTCCGGGATTTTTTGAAGCATACGGCACTTTGTTTTTTTCTTCTATAGGCAAGGCATCCATATCGGCACGCAGGGCAATGACCTTAGTCGATTTCTTTTTTCCATCCGGGGATAACCCATCCGAAGATACCTTTGTGCCTTCAATGATAGCGCAAATGCCGGTTCCGACGATTCCGGTTTGATGCGGAATGCCGAACCTTGACAATTGCTCTGAAATAAAGGCCGAAGTTTTGAATTCCTTGAATGAGAGTTCGGGATTGGCGTGCAGGTGCCGCCGAATGCGAATGATTTCAGGTACCTGTTCTTTTGCCAGTTTACGTATCGCCTCGTTCATTTCCCCAAAATCATTTTTACAGCGATCAGCAGAATCACGGCTCCGAAAATTCTGCGTACCGTTGTCTGATCAATGCCGATGGAGATTTTTGAGCCGATGTAGCCCCCGATTATAAATGTTACAGCCATGATCAGGCCGCTGCGAATATCTACATAGCTGGCCTTGTAGTAATTGTAAACTGCCAA
>Ga0206879_1136_pt1 | contig 15231 bp, 4 predicted proteins | sample Alteio_BWOrgCont_5_FD_152897 | JGI IMG/M metagenome (GOLD analysis project Ga0206879, IMG submission 152897) | Enriched cells from forest soil in Barre Woods Harvard Forest LTER site, Petersham, Massachusetts, United States -... | ecosystem: Environmental > Terrestrial > Soil > Temperate forest > O... | reverse complement strand
TGTTCCCGGTGTAATAGTTGAAGCATCTGTAAAGTTTACCGAATCAGGGCAGAAGGTTTTGAAGGTGAATAATGTAACAGGGAGCGGGTTCACATAAATGCTCCTTGTAACGGTATCAGAACAACCTGCGCTTGTGCTCACAATCAATGTTACAGACTCTGCGCCCAATGTAGTATATACATCACTTGGGTTTTGAACAGTTGATGTACCATTACCCAAATTCCATGACCATGAAGTAATTGAACCGGTAGTTACTGTTGATATATCTTTAAAGTTCACTGTACCATTCAAACAAGCCTTAGATGCTGTAAAGTTTGCAACTGGTTTAGATTGTATAGTTACATGCATAGTATCCGTCGATGCTGAGCAACCACCATTCCCTGTTGTTGTAAGTATGAGATTTACACCACCGGCAGTTATATCGTTACTGCCAGGAATATAAGTTGTACTTAATGTAGAATCATTAGGAGTAAATGTTCCATTACTTGTTGTAGACCATTTGCCTCCGGTTGCAAGTGTTACAGTACCACTTAAGGTAACGTTAGTACCCGCACATATTGTTTGGTCAGCGCCTGCATTAGCTCTTGGAGCAGGAGTGAAGTGTATAACCATAGTATCGGAAACTGGGTTACAAGAACCTGTTGCACTCAGCACAAGTGTTACACTATGTGCTGTAGTATCGGCAGAACTTGGAGTATAACTTGCACCCAGAACGCTGTCATTTGGATTAAATGTACCACTGCCCAATGTCTTCCAAATACCAGTACCTGAGCCACCTGTTACATTTCCATGTAATGGAATTGCTGATGCATTTGCACACACTGTTGTATCTGCTCCCGCATTTACTGTGGCTATAGGTGTTATTTTTATAATCACCGTATCGGAACTTGATGCGCAACTACCATTATGAGTAGATGTAAGAACAAGGGTTACCATCTTAGCCGTTGTATCAGCAGTGCTTAAGTTATATGTTGCATTTAGCGCTGAGTCATTCGGTGAGAATGTTCCACTGCCTAATGTTGTCCATACACCAGTGCTCGAGCCACCAGAAACACTTCCGCTTAATGAAGCTGTTGTGTTTCCTTCGCATACAAAGATGTTGCTTCCGGCATTTACATTAGGTGCAGGAGTAATATGAATAACCATTGTGTCAGTTGCACTTGTACATAATCCATTTCCGGTAGAAGTTAACACAAGTTTCACTGTCTTGGCTGCTGTATCTCCTGAACTTGGAATATACGTTGCATTTAATGCAGAGTCATTCGGAGTAAATGTTCCACTGCCTAATGTTGACCATACACCACCACTTGCATTCTTAACTCCACCTGAAAGAGTTACAATATCATTATTTGCGCAAACAGTCTGGTCAGGGCCTGCATTTACAATTGGGCCGGGTGATACGGTAATAATCATTGTGTCGCTGGCTGCATTACATGTACCATTATTAGTAGATGTCAGCACAAGAATTATGTTCTTAGCCAATGTGTCGTTATTGCTTGGCGTATACGAACCTGTCAGGGTAGTATTATTTGGAGAGAATACACCGGTTCCATTAGGAGTGGTCCATATTCCGGTACCGCTTCCACCTGTAATTGTTCCGTTCAACGGAACTGAGTTATTAGCACATGCATTTACGTCAGGGCCAGCATTTACAGATGGAGGTGCAGTGAAATGGATTACCATAGTATCTGATGATGCCAAACATGTTCCATTGCTTGTTGAAGTAAGGATGAGTGTTACACTGCCTGCTGTTGTATCGGCTGTACTTGGAATATACGTCGCATTCAGTGTAGTGTTATTCGGATTGAATGTACCGCTGCCGGAACTAGTCCATGCACCAGTTATGGAACCACCACCTACGTATCCACTCAATGTTACATCAGGATTATTCTTACAAGCAAACTGGTCAGCACCTGCATTTACAAATGGAGCGGGGGTAAAGCTTATAGTGATGCTTTGCGATGCTGCTGAACAGCCGCCGGTAGCATTAAGAGTAAGCGTTACGCTATGCGCAGTTGTATCAGCAGAGCTTGGAGTATACGTTGCATTTAAGGTAGTTGCATTTGGTGTGAATGTACCAGTACCGCTCGTTGTCCATATACCTGCGCCTGTGCCCGATGCACCACTTAAGGATACAACAGCATTGTTCGCACATACGGTTTGATTGCTTCCTGCATTTACTGAAGGAGCATTGCTATAGGTAATTACCATTGTATCGGTTGATGATGAGCATCCTCCGTTATTTGTAGAAGTAAGAATGAGTGTTACTGTATGTGCAGTTGTATCGGCATTACTTGGTACATAAGTTGCATTCAGTGTATTTGCATTCGGATTAAATGTTCCGCTGCCCGAAGTTGTCCATGTGCCGGAACCTGTTGAAGAAGTTCCATTCAGTAAATAATTTGGACTACTCAAACAAACAGTTACATCACTACCTGCATTTACAACTGGGCCCGGATTGATTATTGCTACCATAGTATCCGTCACAGCTTTGCACTGCCCATTACCTGTTGTAGTAAGAACTAATGTTACGCTATGAGCAGTTGTGTCGGCAGCACTTGGGGTGTATGTTGCATTTAGCGTTGTATTATTTGGTGAGAATGTTCCACTGCCAAGTGTACTCCATTGGCCACCTGATGAAACTCCTACCGCACCTGAGAGCGATACAGTTGCATTTGCACATATTGACTGGTCAGGGCCTGCATTTGCAATTGGTGCATGGGTAATTGTAACAACTACCTGGTTAGTTGCTGCCGTACAACCTCCATTATTGGTTGAGGTTAGAGTAAGTGTAACTGTTCCCGCAGTTGTATCTGTATTACTAGGTACATATATTGCACCTAAGGTACTTGCATTTGGTGAGAATGTACCTGTTCCACTTGTTGTCCATATTCCGGAACCTGTACTTGAAGTTCCACTCAATGAAACAGAATCATTATTTGCACAAACGGTTATCGGCGCACCTGCATTATCTGTCGGAGGTTTAGCATAATTAATCTTCATGGTGTCGGTCACTGCATTGCAATTAGCATTGTTTCCTGAGGTAAGAATAAGTGTTACGCTACCGGCTGTCGTATCTGCAGTACTTGGAATATACGTAGCATTCAAGGTATTGGCATTTGGTGTAAATGTTCCACTCCCACTTGTACTCCATGTGCCGGAACCAGTGCTTGATGTACCATTTAAGGTAACATTAGGGCTTGTTCTGCAGACATTCACATTTGCACCTGCATTTACATTTGGAGCCGGTGTTATTGTTATGATCACAGTATCGGTAACTGCTTTGCATAATCCATTTCCTGTGGTGGTAAGAACAAGCGTTACGCTATGTGCAGTTGTATCGGCAGCACTTGGAATATAAGTAGCACCAAGGGTAGTATTATTCGGAGTGAATGTGCCTGTACCACTTGTGGTCCATTGTCCGCCTGATGCATTTGAAACCGCACCGGAGAGAGAGACACTGGCATTATTTGCACATACGCTTAGGTCAGGCCCTGCATTTGAGGTAGGTGCATGTCCAATGTTTATTACCATTTTGTCGGTAACTGCAGCACATCCTCCATTACTGGTTGAAGTCAGTGTTAGCGTTACCGTGCCGGCCGTTGTATCTGCATTGCTTGGTATATAAGTAGCATTTAATGTATTCGCATTTGGCGAGAAAGTCCCGGTTCCGCTTGTTGTCCACGTTCCTGCAGTGGTAGTAGAAGTACCACTTAATTTAACCGAGTCATTATTGGCGCAAACAGTTTGATCAGATCCTGCATTTACAATTGGTATTTGGGTATACGTAATGACCATTGTATCAGTTGCCGGATTACATGAACCATTACCCGTTGAGGTAAGAACAAGTGTTACTTTTCCTGCTGTTGTATCCGCAGTACTTGGAATATAAGTAGCACCTAAAGTTGTATTATTCGGGGTGAATGTTCCGCTGCCTGAAGTTGACCATACACCTGTTGTGGTAGCTCCACCAATAGTTCCGTTTAGCGTTACGTTCGCATTGTTTCTGCAGACTGATTGATCAGGCCCTGCATTAACATAAGGAGCATTCGTAATAGTAATTACAATACTTTTTGCTGTAGGGCTGCAACCACCAGTTGCAGTAAATGTAAGTGTTACTGTACCTGCTGCTGTATCTGCATTGCTAGGTATGTATGTCGCAGTTAAGCTGGTACTGCTTGGGGTAAATGTACCCGAACCGCTTGTAGTCCATTTGCCTGTACCTGTTGAAGAAGTTGCACTAATAGATACATCATCATTGTTGGCGCAAACTGTTTGATTAGAACCTGCACTAACAGTTGGTGTCCTGGTATATGTTATTATCATCGTATCTGCAACCGCACTACATCCACCATTGTTGGTTGAAGTAAGAATAAGCGTTACACTACCTGCGGTTGTATCTGCAGTACTTGGTTTATACGTAGCGCCAAGTGTGTTTGCATTTGGAACAAATGTTCCAGTGCCACTTGTAGTCCATGTGCCTTTTCCTGTTGTTGATTTTCCACTAAGCGTATAATTAGGGCCGCTGAGACATACTTTCACATTATTACCGGCTTCCACGGTTGGAGCATTGGTATAAATAATTTTCATGGTATCGGTAACTGCTTTACACTGGCCGTTGCCGGTTGTTGTAAGAACAATATTTACAAATCCGGTTGCGGTATCTGCACTGCTTGGTGTGTACGTTGCAGTCACTGTTGTGTTGTTCGGAGAGAATGTACCACTACCAGAGGTTGACCAAACGGCACCCGATGCAACTGTGAACGAACCACTCAAAGTAACGTTGGCATTGTTTGCGCAAACACTCTGATCAGGTCCTGCATTTACGGTTGGAGCATGTGTAATAGTTATAACCATCTGGTCAGTGACCGCTAGACAGCCACCATTACTGGTTGTTGTTAGCGTCAATGTTACTGTTCCAGCTGCAGTATCAGCACTGCTTGGTATGTACGTCGCATTCAATGTTGTATTGTTCGGTGAGAATGTTCCTGTACCTGTGCTGCTCCATTGACCGGAACCCGTACTTGAAGTTCCACTTAATTTAACTGAATCATTATTCGCACAAACCGTCTGATCAGGACCTGCATTTGCAGTTGGAGGAGCAGTTATGGTGACTATTATTGAACCGGTTACTGCTGTACAATTTCCATTACTACCAGAGGTCAGAGTTAATGTAACAGTACCTGTAGTTACATCAGCAGCACTTGGAGTATATGTTGCATTCAACGTATTTGCATTTGGTGTAAATGCACCTGTACCGCTTGTTGTCCATGTTCCGGAACCTGTGCTTGATTTACCATTGAGCAATACATTATCATTATTAGCACACACGGAAACATTGCTTCCTGCATTTATAACCGGAGCATGTGTTATGGTTATCTTCATTGTATCCGTCACCACTTTACATAAACCGTTTCCGGTTGATGTGAGAACTAATGTCACTTTTCCTGCTGTTGTATCCGCATTGCTTGGTATATAAGTTGCATTCATGGTAGTGGCATTCGGAGAAAATGTTCCGCCACCTGAAGTTGTCCATACTGCCCCGGTTGAAACAGAATAGAAGCCGCTAAGAGTTACGTTATCATTATTGGCACAAACTGTTTGATCAGGCCCTGCATTTACATAAGGTGCCGGAGTAATGGTTATAGTAATTGTGCTTATAACCGGTGTACATGCCCCATTATTTTTAGAAGTAAGTGTAAGGGTTACAGTGTGTGCAGCGGTATCTGCACTGCTTGGTATATATGTTGCAGCAAGTGAAGTATTGTTAGGTGAGAATGTTCCAGTACCACTGCTACTCCATTGCGCAGATCCGGTGCTTGAAGTTCCGCTTAATTTAATTGAGTCGTTATTACCACAGACAGTTTGATTGCTTCCCGCATTAACAATAGCGGGATTATTTATTACAACCGTTACTTTACCAACAGGGCCGATACATCCGGCTGCTGAGGTAGCAGTTACAGAATAGGTTCCTGCATTTGCAGTTGTAACACCAGCAATAGAAGGATTTTGTAGTGAAGACGAGAAACTACTTGGGCCTGTCCAGGAATAGGTTGCGCCAGGTATTGTACTTGCGGTTAAATTCAATGTGGAGCCTGCACATAATGGGCTATTACTACCTGCTGTTGGAGCAGCAGGAGTTGGGTTCACTACAACTGTCGTTGTGCCTGCGGCACTTCCGCAACCGCTGACTGTTACCGTAACAGAATATGTTCCGGCTGCAGCTACTGTTACACCTGCAATAGATGGATTTTGTAATGCTGAACTGAAACTATTTGGTCCGGTCCATGAATACGTTGCGCCAGCAGTTGTACTTGCTGTAAGATTTAATGTAGTGCCGGAACATACAGGACTATTACTGCTTACAGTAGGAGAAGCAGGAATTGGATTAACTATAACAGTTACAGTTCCAATTGGGCCGGTACATCCTGCCACAGTAGCTGTTACAGAATACGTACCCGAAGCAGCTACAGTTGCTCCAACGATAGATGGGTTCTGGGAAGAAGATGAGAAACTATTTGGTCCGGTCCATGTATACGTTGCACCTGCAATTGTACTTGCAGTTAAATTTAATGTTGAGCCTTCGCAAATAGGACTATTGCTTCCTGCAATCGGTGCTGCAGGAATTGGATTAACAACTACAACAGTTGTTCCTGCAGGGCCAGGACATCCGGCAACTGATACGGTTACAGAATATGTTCCGGCATCAGCTACTACGGTACTTGCAATGGTAGGGTTTTGCGAAGATGAACTAAAACTATTTGGTCCTGTCCATGAATATGTTGCACCCGCAACAGTACTTGCTGTTAGATTTAATGCTGAACCAGCACAAACCGGGCTATTACTGCTTGCGGTAGGTGCGGCCGGAGTAGGATTAACTACCACGGTTACTGTTCCGGCAGGGCCAGGACATCCGCCAACAGTAGCAGTTACTGAATAGGTTCCTGAAGCCAGTGGGGTAGCACCTGCTATAGTTGGATTCTGCAGTGAAGAACTGAAACTATTTGGACCTGTCCATGAATAGGTTGCACCTGCTATAGTACTCGCAGTTAAATTCAATGTTGCACCCTGGCAAATTGGACTATTACTTCCTGCAATAGGCGCGGCTGGTATTGGATTAATTACAACTGTTACTGTTCCGGCAGGCCCTGTACATCCTGCTGCCGAAGTGACAGTTACAGAATATGTTCCTGCATTTGCAGCTACTACACCTGCAATAGATGGGTTTTGAGTAGAAGAGCTGAACGCATTTGGTCCGGTCCATGAATAGGTTGCACCTGCAACAGTAGTTGCTGTAAGATTTAATGTTGAGCCTGCACAAACCGGGCTATTGCTTCCGGCAGTAGGAGCAGCGGGTATTGGATTAACAACTACAACAGTTGTTCCGGCAGGGCTTGTAGCACAACCGGGAACAGTTACCGTTACAGAATATGTTCCTGCATCTGCAACCACTACACTTGCTATAGTAGGATTTTGCGAAGATGAACTAAAGCTATTTGGTCCCGTCCATGAATAGGTTGCACTTGCAACAGTACTTGCAGTAAGGTTCAATGGAGTCCCTGCACAAACAGGACTATTACTTCCTGCTGTAGGTGCTGAAGGTGGAGGATTAACAACTACGGTTACGGTTCCATTTGGCCCAGTGCATCCGGCAACAGTTACATTCACAGTGTATGTTCCTGCATCAGCCAATACTGAACCTGCTATAGTAGGATTTTGCAGAGATGAACTAAAGCTATTTGGTCCCGTCCAGGAATATGTTGCACCAGCAATTGTACTTGCTGTAAGATTAATAGTGTTTCCTAAACAAACAGGGCTGTTACTTCCTGCGGTAGGCGCAGCCGGTGTTGGGTTTACAACAACTGTAACAGTTCCACCAGGGCCTGTGCAACCACTTGCGGTAGCTTTAACAGTATAAGTACCTGCATCGGCAAGAACAGCACTCGCAATACTTGGATTTTGTAATGCTGACGAAAAACTATTGGGCCCCGTCCATGAGTATGTTGCACCAGCTATTGTACTGGCGGTTAAATTAATTGGGGTACCAGTACAAACAGGGCTATTGCTTCCTGCAGTGGGCGCAGCAGGAGTAGGATTAACAACTACAACAGTTGTTCCGGCAGGGCTTGTAGCACAACCGGGAACAGTTACCGTTACTGAATATGTTCCCGCATCGGCAACTACCACACCAGCAATAGATGGGTTTTGAGTCGCAGAACTGAATGCATTTGGTCCGGTCCATGAATATGTTGCTCCCGCTAAGGTGCTTGATGTAAGATTTAGCGTTGTACCTGAACAAACAGGGCTGTTACTTCCTGCTGTTGGTGCTGCAGGTGGAGGGTTTACAACGACTACTGTTGTTCCCGCAGGGCCGGCACATCCTCCAACAGTCATTGTTACCGAATAGGTTCCCGCATCTGCAACAACTACACCCGCTATAGATGGATTTTGTACAGATGAACTAAATGCATTTGGTCCCGTCCATGAATATGATGCGCCTGCAGTTGTGCTTGCAGTAAGATTTAGTGTATTGCCTAAACAAAGTGGATTATTACTGCTAGCCGTTGGTGCTGCAGGAATTGGATTTACAACAACTGTAACCGTGCCTGATACTCCAGTACATCCTGCGACAGTAGCAGTTACTGAATATGTTCCGGAAGCTGCAACTGTTGCTGCTGCAATAGTTGGATTTTGTAAAGTGGAAGAGAAGCTATTTGGTCCTGTCCATGAATATGTTGCACCTGCAATTGTACTTGCTGTAAGAGTTAATGTTGAGCCAGCACATAAAGGGCTATTGCTTCCTGCTGTGGGAGCAACTGGGCTTGGGTTAACTACTACGACTGTTGTTCCAGCTGGGCCAGGGCATCCTGCCACTGTTGCTGTTACAGAATATGTTCCGGATGCTGCAGTTGTTGCTCCTGCAATAGAAGGATTTTGTGTGGAAGAGGAAAAGCTATTTGGTCCTGTCCATGAATATGTTGCACCTGCAATGGTGCTGGCTGTTAAGTTTAATGTTAAGCCGGCACATATTGGGCTGTTGCTACTTGCAGTTGGGGCGGCAGGAGCAGGATTAACTGTTACTATTGTTGTTCCTGCAGAACCGGTACAACCCGCTATGGTTGCGGTTACTGAATATGTTCCTGAAGCAGCAACGGTGGCTGCGGCTATAGTAGGATTCTGTGAAGAAGAGGAGAAGCTATTAGGCCCGGTCCAGGAATACGTTGCACCTGCAACTGTTGTAGCAGTTAAGTTTAATGCTGTTCCCGCACAAATTGGGCTATTGCTGCTGGCTGTTGGAGTCGCAGGAATAGGGTTTACTGTTACAGCTGTAGTCCCGGCAGGACCTGTACAACCTGCTACCATTGCTGTAACTGAATAGGTACCTGTCGCAGCTACTGTTGCAGCAGCGATAGATGGGTTTTGCGAAGCGGAAGAAAAACTATTTGGTCCCGTCCACAAGTATGTAGCACCTGCTATTGTACTTGCAGTTAAATTTAATGTTGAGCCTGCGCATATTGGACTATTACTGCTAGCCGTTGGAGCTGCAGGTGCGGGGCTAACTGTTACCGCAGTAGTTCCGGCAGTGCTTGTACAACCTGCCAATGTTACGGTAACTGAATATGTTCCCGTGGCAGCTACAGTAGCAGCTGCAATGGAAGGATTTTGAATCGAGGAAGAAAAAGTATTTGGCCCTGTCCAGGAATAAGTTGCACCTGCCGTTGTGCTTGATGTAAGATTAAGTGCACTGCCTGCGCATATAGGGCTATTACTACCTGCAGTTGGAGCAGCCGGTGTTGGATTCACAGTAACAACTGTTGTTCCGAATGGGCTTGTACATCCTCCCACTGTTACTGAAACAGAATATGTTCCTGATGCTGCAATGGTTGCTCCTGCTATACTCGGGTTTTGAGAAGAAGAAGTAAATCCATTAGGTCCGGTCCATGAATAAGTTCCACCAGCCACTGTACTGGCCGTAAGATTAAGCGAAGTACCTGAACAAATTGGGCTGTTACTTCCTGCAGTTGGAGCCCCTGGTGTAGCTGTAACAGACACAACAACTGTTCCTGCAAGTCCCGTACATCCGCTTATAGTTGCGGTTACTGAATATGTTCCTGCAGCGGCTATAGTGGCATTTGAAATAGAAGGATTTTGTAAGGAGGAAGTAAATCCGTTAGGGCCAGTCCAGCTATAGGTTGCACCTGTTACTGTACTTGCAGTCAGGTTCAATGTAGAACCGGCACAAATAGGGCTGTTACTTCCCGCTGTAGGTGTTCCCGGAGTTGGAATTACAGTTACGGTTACAGAAGCAGGAAGGAATGGACATCCGTCAGAGTTTACGAATACTGTATAGGTTGTAGTAACCGTTGGTGATGCAACAGGGTTAGGTGAATTAGGATTGCTTAAGCCAGTAGAGGGCGACCATGTATAAACAGCTGTTCCTCCGGGGCCGGTTGGGCTACCACCGAGCGTAGTGCTTCCACCCTGGCAAATTGTAACATTGTTACCTGCCTGAAGAGGTGTAGGTGTTGGCCTGCGTGCCGGAATAAGGGCAGCATTCAAGTACATTCTTGTTCCGTTAATGTAATTTAATGTGCCAATCTGGTCTACTGCAGCATTACCACCGGCAGCAGTCATGTAATCATGCCCACCCAGGTAAAATGCATTCCCACCAATTGAATCAGGATCAGCAAGGTGAACACCCGAAGCAACAATAGTATCACCCGTAATAGACGTTATGCCATTAAAGGTCTCGGGTCTGAATGCGGAAGTTGTGCCTGTTAACTGCCAGCTGGCTACTGTACCACCTCTTGAAGTAACGGTTCCCTGAAATTGATTATATGCCATATCAGGATTGGCATATGTATTTGTTACAGTAGTATTATCATCATCAACACCTTCCGAGGTATGAAAGTGCCGGTTCGGCTGCATCTGATTCTCGTATTTATTGACACCCGCACATTGGGCTAAAAAGTTTCCACCTTCTTGTACAAACTGCCAAACGGGAGCCATTGTAGCACTATCTGCTGCCTGACTTCCGGTTGACCAGTGTGCTTCAGAACAGAAAGTATAACAATCTGCGAGACCCGTAAATACCCCTGCACTAACTGCGGTATAATTAGATATTTCAGCTGAATCAAGCATTTTTGTTTGTACCTGCTGATATGTTCCATTATCAAAACATGCAATTTTCGGTCGGTGGTTTAATGTATACCTTACATCAACTGTAGTATTGCTGCTTAGTTTATAAACGGCAACTTTCCACTTTGTCGCAAAGGCTGAAATAACCTGTATTGCAGTTTGCTCACCGGGATAATAGGGTGTATTTAAATAGGCGGTATCTATTATAAATTCACTCGCTTTAAAATATTGTAAAGCAGCTGCCACAGCCGTAGGATAAACCCTTGAAGCAACAGCCGAGAAGTCGGAACTGTCTTTTATTTTACCTGATTTAATAACCCATTTTACCGGAATATCTTGTTGCAATAAAGCGTTTACCAAGCCATATGCCTTTATATTAAATGGCCTGCCCAGGTATAGATCCTGGTGGCTATTATCCATTGGAATTACATAAGAGCCGGCATTAACAGTTTGAAGATTTGAGGTTGGATTAGGCAGGTCAGGTGTAGTTGAACAACTGCCTGCAACTATCGTTCTAATTCCGGCAGGGTTAGGGGTTGTTGAAGTTGTTATTGTAGTTCCCATTACAAAAGAGGTCAATGAAGCATCAAGCCCATCACCTACGTTAGCGGTTGAAGGAACGTCATAACACAAATAGAAATAATATGTACCAGCACCTAATAGTAATGGCTCGTAACCGTTAATAGTAAATGCACCATTAGGGCTGTTTACAGAACCAAAAAAGTAGAAGTTATTATATCCTCCTGTTTGCTGAGTATAATAGACTCTGGCTCTAGTAATATTAGTAGTAGGATTTTGCGAATAGCCTGCATCACCTGCAGTATTGAAATTAAACTGAGTAACTGCGAGAGGGCAGGTGGCAGAAGTTTGAGAAACGGTTATTTTGATTTCTAATATTGGATTTGTGGTTGAAGCACAAGTCTGTTTAATATTAGCAGTGGTGTATTGGTCAACAGAACTTGATACATAGGTCATTGTTGCCGGATTAGTTACAACCGTTTGCGTTGCTGCAGTTGTTAGTGAACCAGCAACTGCACAATTCGCGCCGGCAGCCCATGATACAATTACATAATAGTATAATGTACCTGCAACAGTAGTTGAAGGGACATATGTATAATTTGTGGTGGCTGTTGTAGATGGTGTTGTTTGAACTACTATTCCTCCAACAGTAGAATTTACTGCATTCTGATACCAGGTAACCGTTATAGGAATATTAGTGGTACCACCCGCACCGCAGGTAGCAGTATTAATGGTAAGGCTAAGATTTGATGCCGTTGAGTACTGGCAATATGTTGCACCACCAGTATATGCGCCCAGAGATGAAGGATATCTGTCTCTTGCGGCAAAGGTATTCTGACTTACAAACAAAGAAAAGAATAACAGGAGGGAGTAAAATTTCTTCATGCCGCTAGTTTAGTGAGGTTAAAACGCTGTCTTGTTAGCTTTTACGGCGTCAAAAAATAAAGGATACAGAAAAATGTAAAATAATCTTTATCTAATTGTTTTAGATAAAAAATAATTGCTTGTAAATAACTGATTTACAATTAGGAGCAATGCCATGCATTGTTCAAATTAATTCCAGATAATTATATTTTGCCCCCAAAATTTTGTTGTCATCGGCTTTAAGCCACCGATTAAGAATTGTTGCATAAACCGAACGGAAATCTATTTGGTATTTTAAATCACCTTCGTCCAGATCAACAAGATTAACAGGGTCGTTATAAAAGCCGGGTTTGGCAAGGGCCCCACTAATAAGGAACATATTATTAGCCGTACCATGGTCGGTGCCTTTGCTGGCATTTTCCTTAACCCTTCTGCCAAATTCTGAGAAAGTCATTATCAACGTATCTTTAAAACAATTGTTTTGCTGAAGGTCTTTTACAAAAGATGCCAAGCCATCGGAAAGCTGGTCAAATAATTTTTCTTGGCGACCTTTTTGTCCAACATGTGTATCGAATGAACCAAGAGACACGTAGTAAACCTTGGTATCCATTCCGGAAATTATTAATTCAGCAATGGTTTTAAGATTCTTGCCAAATTCTCCTTTAGGGTAATCGGTGGAGCTCTTATAAATTTTGAATTTATCGTAAATGTAATCTGCTGAGGAGATTGTTTCTGCTTGCGTTTTATATAAATAATCTAAAGGGTTATCAAAAGATTGTGGGGCAGTATAATTTGCAGACAAATCCCTAAGGAGTTTTTTCTGAGCATCGGCATGTAATAAGTTAGGGTTAGCTACGGCCAGACCCTTTTGGAACTCGCCTTTCAGGGCAAGACTCAGAGTATCGTCTACTTCAATTGCATTATAACTTTTGCAGTCGGGGCATTGTGCATCAAGGTAACGCCCAATCCAGCCTGTAGAAATATAGTTATCAGAACCGCTAGCGCTATGCCATATATCCATGGAACGAAAATGTGAACGGTCAGGATTCGGGTAGCCCACTTTATTTATAATCGACAAATATCCCTGTCCGTATAAATCTTTCAGAGATTTAAGTGAAGGGTTTAATCCGAGTTCATCTGAAAGAGAAAGCACATCGGTTTTAGGAACTGCAATGGATGGACGCAAAGAATAATAATCGTCGTTACGAAATGGGATAACAGTATTTAATCCATCATTACCACCCGATAGTTGAATTATAACGAGACGTTTATTCCCTTCCGGTAAAAAAGCCCTTCCGTCACTTTGAAATGCCTTTAAAAATCTGGGCAACAGCAGCGATGCTGATGCTAAACCGGAACGCAATAAAAACTCTCTACGACTATACTCTGACATAATATTGCGTTTAACACATTTGGTATTCAGGGGTAGACATAAGCGTCACTGTTAGACTCTTTATAAAATCTTCTTTCGAGTCATTATTTACATATTTCATAATGGTCTCTTTCTTAAACCTGGGTTTAGGTACCTGAATAATGTATTAGCTGATAACATCATACAGGTTTTCATCTTTCACATCTTTAAAAGCATTTATATATGCTGTCCAGTCAGGAGTAGCGTCTAGCTTGCTTGGCTTGCGTTCTTTTTGTGGTTCAGGCACATCTTCATGCATCATTTTACGTTCTATCTCGTCCGGGTCTTCTTTAGCTTGTACATTAACATCGGCCTGGTTGAAAATGAAGCCGGGTAATGATACCCTGAACATAAGCGAGGAGCTGTCTATCCATTCTTTCCCGCCTTTCCATCCTGCAACATTGGGCGGAAAGAAAAGAACCTGGCCCAATATTTTTTCTACAAATAGTGGTGCATAAGGGTCAGCAGTTTGAATAGGAATAGTGCGTTGGAGATTTACAAGAAGCTCTATGGGAGATTTAATGCGGGTACCTACATTTTTCTCGTCATAAAACCATGAAGAGCGGAATATATTATACACCAATCTGCCAATGTCATAATCATTTTGAAAGTTTTTTGCAAGGTGGTTGCATATATCATCATCTATTGTTTCATTTACAAAATACTTGTAGAGCTTTCGAACAATGAAACCTGCTGTTGCAGGGTTTTGCAAAATAATATCAAGTATATCATCACCATTAAAGTTTCCTGTTTTCCCCAGGAATGTTTTATGTAGAAGTATTCATCGGCCCATTTTTTGAATTCAGTATAATAAGCAGGGGAATGCAAGTCGCATGCTCTTTTGAGGATGTTATGAAAGAAACGGGCATCTTCTTCTATTATATAGTGTGGGGTCAAATCTATACCGCCACCGAACCACCATACATTACCCGCCTCGAAGTAACGCACGTTCATATGTATAATAGGAACAAATGGATGGCATGGATGAATTACTATTGAAACGCCAGTAGCTATAAACTCAACATTATCTCCGGTTATGCCGATTTCCTTTTTTAAGAAATCGGGACAAGGTCCATATACTTCTGAAAAGTTAACCCCGCCCTTTTCAAAAATATTACCATTCTGTATCACACGGGTTCTTCCGCCTCCACCTTCAGGCCGTTCCCATAAATCCTCCATGAATTTTGCTTTGCCATCAGCTTTTTCAAGCCCTGCACAAATAGAATCCTGTAAACCACGAAAGTAATCTGCTATTTCCTTTTTATCTATCATATCCAATCATAGAAGAATACAAACCT
>Ga0206879_1146_pt1 | contig 15389 bp, 12 predicted proteins | sample Alteio_BWOrgCont_5_FD_152897 | JGI IMG/M metagenome (GOLD analysis project Ga0206879, IMG submission 152897) | Enriched cells from forest soil in Barre Woods Harvard Forest LTER site, Petersham, Massachusetts, United States -... | ecosystem: Environmental > Terrestrial > Soil > Temperate forest > O... | reverse complement strand
TGAACTCGTAGGATCTGCATTAGTATTTTGAGTATTGGTTGAACTTAGTCCTGTAGAAGGTTTCCAGGTATATGTATATGATGCGAGGGTTCCTGCGTCAAGTTGTATCGAGTTACCACTACACACAACAGTAGGTGAGCTTATGGACGGCACAACAGGTGCAGATACAGCTACTTTAATAGCGGAATCTTTACTACATGTACCATTACTTACCGTTAGGTTAAAAGTAGTATCATTAAGAGGAGATGTGCTTACACTAGCTGAAGTATTTGCTTTTGGATCATTCCATGTATAGGTAAGACCTGCAGTACCGCTACTTGCGGTAAGAGATATAGGCGTGCCCTGACATACACTATCATTAGAAGGAACAATAGCAAGAGAAAGGGTAGGTGTAGCAGCTAGAGTGACATTGGTACTGGTATCCATAACGCATCCAAAAGGACGTGTTACAGTATCATTATATAGTCCATTAGTTGCAACGCTAATGCTGCTAGTAATAGCACCTGTGCTCCAACTATAACTGACTGCATCTGTGTAACTCATTGATAAGGTAATAGGCAGAGAACTTGCACAAATGGTTGAATCTTTTACGTTAGTTATGCTGTCGCGTGGTTGGATTAAAGTCCATGAACGAAATAATTCAGCGGCAGGTATATTACCGCTACTAACTGTTGATGCAGTCGCAGTGCCTTTTGCAGCTGTCCAATTCCACCAAGAACTAGCGGTGTTATCAAATCTTTGAGCTTGTAATTTAGCCGGAGTAGTAATATCATTACCAGCAGCCGTGTTTTCCGCAGGAATAAATGTAAATAAAAGGGATGAAGTAGGGTTAGTGGTGTAACTGCCACCTGCATCAACTATCCAAAAACGGTCTGTAACAAATTTAGAATCATCAGCAAAACATTGGCCTTTCATATTCATTCCTACCTGCCCAATTGGTGCGTAGGTAGCATTATCCCATTCATTGGCTGAAGGCTCATCGCCATAAGTTGCAAATTTTATACTGCCAGTTGCTCCAGTACCAGCAGCCGTAATTTGCATAGATAAAGGAATAGGATTAACTGTAGAACGAATAAAAGGCACAGTATAGGTACCTGCAGCACTAGTTCCTATCTCCCATTTTACCTGGTTGAATTCATTTTCTGATATTATGCCTCCGATAGTACCGGTACCGATTTCCGTAATGCCAAATGCATTACTTTGATTTACATCAAGATAAATTGGATTCGCCTGAGTTCCTCCATTCATAACAATATACACGCTAGTGCCAGGGGCACCAGTATTATTAAGTACTAAATCGTATTGAGAAAAGCATATTGTAGTGAATAAAACAGCTACTATGCTTAGACAGATTTTACCGTAAAATTTTACCATTGCAATTAGTATTAGAGGACAATACTAATACTTTTTCTTACAAAATCAAAGTTTTTACAAGACTTTTTTTTCAAGTCCTTAAAATCTTGTTTAAATGTAGTAAAATCAAGCTTAAAACCCTTATCTAATTATTAGCCTTATTTTGCTTTGTAAAGTTTATAACCAAATAGAAATATAACCAGGTAACAAATAATAGGCAAATAGTATGCTGTTGCTATATCATGGTTTGCAATAAGGCCCATTAAAGGCGGGAAAAATGCTCCCCCAACTACTCCCATAACAATAAATGACGATGCCTGCTGAGTGTGGTTGCCTAAATCTTTTAAGCCCAGGCTAAAAATAGTAGGGTACATTATGCTGAAAAAGAAATTTAACATTATTAGTGCCACAAAGGAAGGCCAGCCAAAGCTTTGAGCTATAACAATACACATTAATATATTTGCCAAAGCAAAGGTGGCTAATAATTTATTGGGTGCAAAAAAACGCATCAGAAAGGTACCTAAGAATCTTCCCGCCATCATCATTACCATGCTAAAAGCAAAAAAATACCCTGCACGTTCATCTGTAAGGTTCATTTTTTCGTGGCCATAGTTAATAAAGAATGCCCAGGTTCCACCTTGTGCTGCCACATTAAAAAACTGTGCTATAGCTGCCCATATAAAGTGTTTGTGATGGAATAGTTTTTTTATGGGTTGTTTGTCTTCGGTATCTGGTGCAGCAGCATAAGTATCTAATGCTACACTATGCGGTTCAATTACAGTAGGCACTTTAACAAATGCGAACGCAATTGCAATGGATGCAATTACAGATCCAATTACTATGTATAATGCTTTAACAGATCCAAGAATATCGGTCTCATGGCCCTCACCACGTAAGATAAAATAACTCCCAATGATAGGCCCTACTACTGCACCTAAGCCGTTAAATGATTGGGCAAAATTTATACGTTGATCACTGGTACGTTGGTCACCAAGTGCTGCCATAAAAGGATGAGCCGTGGTTTCAAGTGTTGCCAGGCCGCAAGCAAGAATAAATAGGGCTACTCTAAAAAATGTGAATGATTCGGCATTAGCTGCAGGAACAAATAATAATGCACCACTCGCATATAATGATAAGCCAAGAAGTACACCACTTTTATAGCCAAATCGTTTCATAAATAATCCAGCCGGGATACCCATTATCGCATAGGCACCAAAAATGGAAAATTGTACTAATGCAGAACGTGACTTAGATATGTGTAGTACATTCTGAAAATGCCTATTCAGAACATCACCCATGGTTATTGCAATACCCCAAAGCATAAACAATGAGGTGACAAATACCAGGGTGAGAATAAATTTTCTGTCAGTAAAAGCAGGTTTATTTTCTATCATACCTGCAGTATTAAGGTTTTGGGTTTACATTCATTTCACTTCTGATGGCAGCAGGTGCAATAGGAGGATCGAAAGTATAAGGGGTTTTAACATTGCTAAAATCATTGTTATATATAAGTATGTTCTTTGTTTTATCGCCTGTAAGGCCTAAGTATGTGCCTGTTCCAGCTTGAGCATCACAATTTTTTATAGTTGCATTCTGAACTTGTTCAAATAAGACAGCAGGCGTAGTTGTACCGATTTTTGCCTGACGAACATTAATACCATCTAATTTCAAACCATCTATGTCTTGCAGATATAATGCGCTTGACCATTTTGGCGCGGGAGGTGTACCCCAGTAAATGTCAACGTTTCTGAGTGTAAGGTTTTTTACATATCTAAACTTTAAAGCATAGACCGCTTTATCATAATCAGATGCCGTATCGTGAGAAATGTAAAGTTTAAAATTATCCAGTGTAATATCTTCCATCCAGCTTTCAGGGTGGCCTAAACACATGCTTGAGCCTTTACCATTAGCAATTACGTTAGTAATAAGCACACGTTTAATCTTGCCTGCTTTGGTGTCAAGCTTAGGGTCCAGTCCTTTACTTACCTCACTTCTTTTTCTTACATCAAAATAGAGTGGGTCTCCGTCTCCCCACCAAAACCAGTCGTAGCGGATGCAGCTTATATTAAGGTTAGATAAAATAACATCGCTAACCTCACCGCCATAATAATCCATGAAACCAATACCTCGGTTACTGCCTATTATAACACAATTGCTAATGGTTACATGTTTTATGCCACCAATATTACCATCGCAAAATTTGATGCCGCAAGAGGCAGATGTAAAACGACAATTGGTTACGGTAATGTCCTCGCAGGTTTGGGCCGGCCCAAACCAATCCATACTCCATAGTACCAAAGCATCGTCACCTGTTTCAACATTACAATTATTTATACGTACGTGCTGGCAGCCATCAGGATCAATACCATCGGCCCACACAGCGTATTTGGTACTGGTATAAATATTTATCCCGTCTATAACCAATTGGCGGCAATGTATAGGTCGAAGCGTCCATGATGGTGAGTTTATTAACGAAACACCTTCTATACGCACATTCTCGCAATTGATCAACATGATCAGATGCCCGTATTGATCATTTTTAGGAAATGATCGCATCAAAGGCTTGCCGGTGGCTGTTTCAGCTTCAAAGTTAGCGCGTATCAAATCATCTTGTATGTAATTCAACTTCCAATCGTAAGCCGCCTGACCGTTAACGGTGCCACGTCCTTCAATGGAGATGTCGTGAAGGTCTTCACCGAAAATAAGAGCTGGCTTGGCTTTGTTAAAGGCATTACTATCTTTAATTGAATACAATGTAGCCCCCGCTTCAATATAAAAACGAATGTTGCTTTTCAAATGGATTGTACCACTGGTGTAATCTCCAACAGGCAAATACACTGTTCCACCGCCTTTAGATGCACAGGCATCAATAGTTTTTTGTATGGCTTGTTGTGCATTCTGATCTTTATTGCCAGTAGCACCATAATCTTTTACGTTATATATCTGTGAAAATCCGGTAATATTTAATAAACTCAAACAGATAAACCAGCAAAATCTATTTAGTACTAAGCAAGTAAGTTTTTTCATAATTCGCACAATAGTTATTGATTAAGAGATAGTATCGTAAAGGTAAATTTTTTATAATACAAAGGACTTTATCGATAATTATGAAGATACCTAAAACAAGAAAGGCCCCGTAGGGTCTTTCTATATTAAAACAAAAAGCCTTATTATCTTACCAGGGTAACGTTACCTTTTTTGGTAGCCGAGTTGTTGCTCAGATCTGAGTATTGCAATGAAAAGACATAAGTGCCGCTATTCATAGCCTTCCCTTTAAAGGTGCCATCCCATCCAGTTTTTGGATTGGTAGTTTCAAATACTTTATTACCCCATCTGTCATATATAACCAGATCCATAGTTTGTATGCAATTGCCAGATACATTAAGCATATCATTTGTTCCGTCTCCATTAGGAGAGAAAGCATTAGGCATATAAACAGGACCACATGTTTCATTAACAGTAATTAGTACTGAATCAATTGTACTGCATTTATTATTATCAGTTGTTGTAACATGATACCAGGTAGTTGCAGTAGGTGTGGCAACAGGATTAGGGCATGTATTACAACTTAATGTATTTGCGGGTGCCCATGTATAAGTGTTGCCTGCTGTAGCAGGAGTAACGGCAAGAGATGTGTTATCACCGGTTAATATAGTAGCGGCACAACAAGCACTTACGGCAGGTAAAGGATTAACTGTAACCGATACATTGCCTGTAGCTGTACATTTACCATTAGCTACTGTAACTGTATAAGTTGTTGAATTTGTCGGGCTAGCTATAGGATTAGCGATCGACGGAGATGAAAGTCCGGCAATAGGTAGCCATGTATATGTGGTTCCCCCACCCGCTAAAAGAGGGATGGAGTTATTTATACAAATATTTTGTGCTGCACTTACAGTAGGAATAGGGATTTGAGTTACTGTTACTTTTGCTGAATCTTTTGCACTACAGCCTGCAGTTGTTCCGGTAACAGTAAATGTTGAATCTGCTGCAGGGCTAACGCTTATAGAGCTTGCAGTTTGTCCATTGCTCCAGGTATAGATGGTTCCACCATTAGCTGTAAGTATGGTTGAGCTTCCATTACAAATGGAATCAGGTGAAGCTAAAGCTTTTATTACAGGCGGTGGAGTAATATTTACAGCGATAGCAGTATCTTTAGTACAGCCTCCATTACTTAAGGCTAATGTATAAGTAGTATCATTTAAAGCACTTGCTACTATAGTATCGGTAGTATTACTGGTGCCCATCCATTGGTATACAGTACCACCGGAAGCCTTTAAAGTAACAGATTTACCTGGGCAAATAGAAGGATTAGTTGGAGTTACAGTTATAGAAGGAGCTGCTCCAACCGAAACATAGTTTGTAAACGTAGTGGTACCGCTATCGCAGGCATTCCAGGCAGTTAGTACCACATTATAATTACCAGCAGTACTATACTTTATTTTTGGGGTTGAAGAAGTTGAAGTGGATGGAGAGCCTCCGGGAAAATTCCATTGCCAGTTGGTAGCAACAAAATTTGTTGTGTCTTCGTATGCAACTGAATCACCAATGCACAAAGATGCAGGATTAACTGCATTTGTAGGTTTAAATGAAGTTTCAGGAGTATATTTCCAAAGATCAGCAGTAAGGGCATTTCCGGTTGTAACTCCGCAGGTTACATATGCAGTGTTATGTGTATAAAATGAAATACTGCACATTCTAACTCCGCCGCCATAATTGTCCACTTGTGTCCACTTATCTGTTGTAGGATTGTATTCCCACATATCACTAGTTAAAGTAGTTTGGTTTTGGTCGGCCGCTCCTGTTCCCATATAACCTTTATCGCAAGTGGCCCAGCCAATACCCAGCCATCTTACGCCGCCACCAAAGTCGGCTTTTTGTGCCCAGGTATTTGTGCCTGGATCATATTCCCAAAAATCCTTAGTAGGAGCAAATGTAGAGGTGCCTGCTGTAACTTGTTTGCCACCTGTACCTACATAGCCTTTGCCACCAATAGCAAAGCCAACAGCACGAAGAGACACACCAGATGCAGGACAGTTTGCAATAACGCCAGCAGTAGTCCAAGAACTGGTACTTACATCATAGCAGTAAAAATCGTTCATTGGATTATTGTTGGTACCATTAAGTCCGCCACCGATATATATTTTCGTACCAATTACAAAGCCAACAGCAAAAGTTCTTACCGGACCAGGAAAATTAGCAAGTGCAGTCCAAGATCCACCAGGAGCTCCCTTCGGATCATATTCATAAAATTCATTTCCATAACTATAGCAGCAATACGCTCCTGTACATAAATAACCTTTGTTGCCAACAGTAAAACCCAATACACCATCATCCATATTTGAAGGGAAAGTTGTCATTGAGCTCCAAGTATTGTTTTTCGTATCATAAGCATACCCGGTAGTTAGATACCAAGAATTGCCACCCGCTACTACATAGCCTGTGTCTCCAATTGCAAATCCAGCAGACCTATTACGGGCTTGAGGATTAACTAATAGACTTGACCATTGAGAGAAGCCAGCATAGCTTAGTATGGTAAGGAATAGAATAACAGTAAATCTTTTCATAATCTCTTTGTTAGTTATGCGTAAAATACCTTAATCGGGTTTGATAAGTACACCCATTATACAAGAACAAATATAAGATTTTATCTTGCAAAATACAATTGAAATAGCTAAATAACTCTTAATTTATAGAGTAGCGAGAGAGGGAGTTGAACCCTCGACCTCCGGGTTATGAATCCGACGCTCTTACCAACTGAGCTACCTCGCCATTACCTATAGTCGTTTTAAACGGGGCGCAAATATAATGATTTTAAGAGGCTCAGTAAATTTTTAATATCATTCTGTATTTGAATTTGTGATTGCCATGTGTATACAAGCGCTAAAAAGAAGTATGGGTTATTGTTATAATTTTAATAAACATATTTAAGCATTTAATCATGTATACAGGTAAGTTAGGATTGATAATTCTCATGCTTAAATAAAGGGCTTAACAATAACTTAACGTAACAACGTTACTTTTGAAGATATTTAAGTAATCAATAAAATTTAAAGACATGAATAAGAAGATATTCCATTCAAATCCCTCCTCAGGGAATTTACTAATACGCCTTATGGTGGGTGGGGTATTTTTCACTGAAGGAATCCAAAAGTTGATGTTCCCGGCAGCTATGGCTGCTGGAAGATTTACACAGATAGGCATTCCAAGCCCAGAATTTTTTGGTCTATTTGTAGGTTATACTGAAATCATTTGCGGTTTTCTTCTTTTAATAGGTCTTATTACTCGAATTGCGGCTATCCCGCTGCTAATTGATATAGTTGTTGCTATATACACAACCAAAATCCCAATTTTAATGCATAAAGGATTTTGGAGCGCAATACATGAAGCTAGAACAGATTTGTGCATGCTACTAGGTTTAATTTTTCTTCTTTCTTTGGGTAGTGGTAAGTGGTCATTTGATAATAAAATATCAAAAGGCAAATCATAGCCTTCTGTTTATAGATAATAATGGAAGGGAGCAAATCAGTTTCGAATCTGAAAGAAGTATCACGTCTTTTTTTAAGACTTGGTCTCACGGCCTTTGGTGGTCCTGTTGTGCATATTGCTATGATGCGTGAAGAGGTTGTGAATAAGCTAAAGTGGATGAGCGAGCAACATTTTCTTGATTTAATTGGTGCAACAAATCTTATCCCAGGGCCAAACAGTACTGAAATGGCAATACATATTGGTTATGAAAGAGCTGGATGGAAGGGGCTTATTTTAGCGGGACTGTGCTTCATAGGTCCGGCTGTTATTATAACTGGTTTTTTAGCATGGCTTTATAAATCATATGGAAGTTTACCGCAAATACAACCTTACATATATGGCATAAAACCGGCAATTATTGCTGTTATTCTTGGAGCAATCTATCCTTTGGCAAAGAAATCACTTAAGTCAGTTGAATTAGGAGTTATTGGGGTCCTTGCCCTCGTATTTACTTTACTTGGATATAATGAATTATACATCATGTTTGGGGGAGGCGTCGCTGTTATTATAATTACTGCGATGAGAAAAACTAGAATATCAAAAAGTATAATTCCATTACTAGTAATGCCTTCAACTTCCATAGGCTTAACTAACATTACAAATACACGATTATTTTTTTCATTTCTTAAAATCGGGTGCATTCTTTATGGAAGCGGTTATGTGCTTTTTGCCTTTTTGGATAGTGAATTTGTAGCAAAGGGATTCTTGCATCGTCAACAATTGATAGATGCCATAGCGGTAGGGCAATTTACCCCAGGTCCTCTATTTTCTTCAGTTACGTTTGTTGGATATCAAATGAATGGAATTCATGGTGCAATTCTTGCAACTGTAGGAATATTTCTACCTTCATTTTTGTTTGTTGCATTTCTGAATCCACTAATTTTAAAATTAAGGGAATCCGATATTTTTTCATCATTTCTCGATGCTGTAAATATTGCTTCTGTTGCAATAATAGCCGCTGTGTGTTATAATATTGGCAGAGAGAGCATCACAGATTGGGGTAGCATGCTCATTGCTATTATAAGCTTAGCAGTAGTGTTTATTTACAATAAGCTAAACAGTGCCTGGATTATTTTAGGTGGCGCTGTCGCAGGTTACTTATTAATTTATATTGTGTAGACCCTGAGAAAAGAATAAAATCTTTATTGTAGTAAGATTTTATATTTGCATAGTAACACGTATGTAGGAATTTATGAATGCACAGATTAGTACGATTCTTATCATTATTCATGCCATATTTGGTGGCATTGCTTTATTAAGCGGACCGGGTGCCCTAATGGTTTTAAAAGGAGGAAGGGCACACAGGACCTTCGGCAAGATATTTTTTTATGCAATGATGTGTACATCAGTTCTGGCTCTTATAATTTCTAATTTACCGGGCCATAAAAACCTTTTCCTTTTTTTAATCGGCATATTCAGTATTTATATGGTTGGCACAGGCTATAGATATCTTTCTTTGGATAAGTTGCACCTGGGTCAAAAGCCTGAACTAATTGACTGGATACTCACATTAGCAATGGCATTATTCGGGTTGATACTTTTTATAGGTGGAATAATGCAGTTTTTGGGGGTATGGGTGCTAATGTATAACAGCTCATTTGGCATAGTAATGATCGTTTTTGGCAGCTTTAGCCTTTTAATGGTAAGAGAGGATTTAAATGGCTACCGAGGGAAAGTACAATATAAAAATCATAGGCTATTAATGCATATTGGAAGGATGGTTGGAGCTAATATAGCTGCATTTACGGCTTTTTTAGTAGTGAATAATAAAATTCTACCTAATATTTTAGCGTGGTTATTACCTACATTTGTTGGGCTGCCAATAGCCATCTATTGGAGTAACAAACAGAAAAAGATCAAAGGGATGAAGATAGAGCCAAAGAGTTGATTATTAACTCTTTTCTACATACAGCTTAAACCCCTTACCATGTATATTTATTATTTGAACCTTAGGATCCTCCTTAAGGTACTTGCGCAACTTTGTAATATAAACATCCATACTGCGGCTGCTAAAATAACTATCGTTATGCCATATAGCTTTTAAAGCAAAATTGCGGTCAAGTACATCGCTTTGGTTCAGGCAAAGTAGTTTCAATAACTCAGCTTCTTTAGTTGTAAGTTTTTCTTGCTTTCCTTTAAAGGCAAGTGCATTATTTTTAGCATTGAAACGGTACAAGCCAATTTGAAATTCATCCGTTCCATCATCTTTTGGCGTAACTCTTCTCAACACTGCCTGGATACGAACCAATAGCTCTTCTGTATTAAAAGGCTTGCTTATGTAATCATCGGCACCCTGGTTAAAGCCTTGTATAATATCTTCCTTCATAGATTTTGCGGTAAGAAAAATAATAGGCACATTTTTATTTATCATGCGTATATCTTTAGCCAATGAAAATCCATCTTTTTCAGGCATCATCACGTCAAAAATGCATAGGTCATATTGGTATTTTGAAAAGGAGTCAAAAGCCTTTTTACCATCCTTACAAAGATCCACATCATAACCCTTGGCTTGCATAAAATCTTTAAGCAAAAGCCCCAGGCTTTCATCGTCTTCTGCAAGAAGTATGCGTTGTTTAGAAGTAGTATCCATAGTATAATAATTTATTGAAGACTGTTATGAAAAGGCAAATATACGATGAAGGTGCTGCCATTGCCAAGCTCACTCGTAACCTCAACATGGCCATTATGTTTTTCTGTTACTGCTTTTACGTAGCTTAACCCAAGCCCAAAGCCCTTTACGTTATGAACATTACCTGTCGGTATGCGATAAAATGTTTCAAATATTTTTTTCTGATCCTCGTTACTAATTCCGATACCATTATCCTGCACAGAAATAATCAATTCATCATTTGTGCTACTTGTAACTATTTTTATACTGGGCTCCATATTACAGTACTTGATAGCATTATCTATAAGGTTATAAATAATATTTCCAATATGCATCCGATCTGCATAAAGAGAATAATGTTGCGCGTTAAGTTCCAGCGTCACTTTGCCATTTTTATTTTGTATTAACAGGTGCATGCTTTGCACTACATCCGATATTACCTGGTGCACATCTACTTCCTGTATTTTAAGCTTAAGTTCACCTTTATCCAATACTGCAATCTGTAGGATCGTTTCTACCATGCCTGCTAACCTCTTATTCTCGTTGCGAATTATTTGCAGGTATTTCTGGGTATTCTCCACCGTTTTTTCTATTGTTTTATCGCTTAATACCTCCGAAGCCAATGAGATAGTTGAAATAGGTGTTTTAAATTCATGAGTCATATTATTGATAAAATCGTTCTTTATTTCAGATAATTTTTTCTGGCGAAATATAGTTGAAATAGTAAAATAAAATGATCCTATTATAATGATAATCAGTATCAAAGAGCTTAGAAGGATAAATCTTAGTTTATACAAAATATGGTTGGTCTCAGTCGGGAAGTATATAGAAAGATAATGAGGACGCATAAATACATTTTTGGGTAATATGTTAACCATATAATGTGAGCCCAATAACTCTGAATTTTTGCTTCCTTTTGAAGCTATGATCACAGTATCACGTAAAGAATTCAGGATTCCAAAATAATATGGAACTCTTATATCCTTGTCTCGCAGGGCGCTCTTTAAAAGTGAATCTACTTGCATGGGATCTATTTGCGGATTCACATCATTATAAATATTAATACTAACAAGCTCATCAAAAAGTTCATTCATTACATCTGACCGATGCATTATCCATCCCAATCGTTTATCAATAGCATTAGCTTCTGTTGAAGCACTTGCTCCCTCGAATTGTATTCCGGCATTAAAACCATCCATGGCTGAATCGTGGGTATAATATGTATGCTTTACTTTACTCGTTGTTACACCGTTAGAGTCAGATGTAAGCTCTTCAGAAACCTTAACATTGTACTGGTTGTTCTGAATACTATATGTATTGTGTTCTCTATTGGTGTCGCTAACTATCTTGGCACCATGCATAGTGGTATCTTGCTTTGGGGCTAGCCAACGTATAGCTTCCTTTCTGAAGTTAAATTTTTGGGTAAGCTTAGATACCGTAGATACTTTTTCAAAACGAGTAACTACATTGTTAAGAGCATCGTTTACATCCTGCTCAAAATGCTGCTCAGTTAGCTTTATAGCACTGCTTATCCAATATAGTTGAACGCAAATAAGAGCAAGCAAAATAAAGCCTACAAAAAAGCTAAAAAGGAAGATAGTACGTCTGTTCATATTGCAAAGATAAATAACCATTTAGGCTGGTGATTATTGTAGTATTAACGAATACCCTTAAAAAGTCGATAATACAGTACTATCCGACCAAATAAAATATTACATTTGCGCCCCTGTTAAAAAAAATGAGTACACCGGTAAAATTTTTCTCGGGCAATTCCAGCCAGGCTTTAGCTACGAAAATAGCTGAAAGCTATGGTCAGCCCTTGGGTAAAATGAGCATTCTTCGTTTTAGCGACGGGGAGTTTGAGCCCTATTACGAAGAAACAGTACGCGGATCTTCTGTGTATCTCATACAATCTACCAATCCTCCCATAGATTATTTTTTTGAGCTTCTTCTCATGGCTGATGCTGCTAAGAGGGCTTCTGCCAAGCAGGTTATTGCGGTAATGCCTTATTTTGGATTTGCACGCCAGGATAGGAAGGATAAACCAAGAACCGCTATCGGAGCCAAATTAATGGCTAACTTATTAATGGCATCCGGGGTAACCCGCATTATAACAATGGATCTGCATGCTGACCAGATACAAGGGTTTTTTGACGTTCCCGTAGATCATCTCTTTGCTTCTTATTTATTCATACCTTATATAAAAAGCCTTAATCTTCCTGATCTTACTATTGCATCACCAGATGTTGGGGGTTCAAAGCGTGCCAATGCCTATGCTAATTTCCTTAAATCAGAGATCGTGATTTGTTATAAGCAACGTTCTAAGGCCAATGTCGTTGATAAAATGACAGCTATAGGTGATGTGGAAGGGAAGGATATTATATTACTTGATGACATTGTGGATACAGCTGGCACCCTTACCAAGGCAGCTAATATGATGATGGATATGGGAGCCAAAAGCGTTCGTGCTTGTTGTTCTCATGCTGTTTTATCAGGTAAGGCATACGAAAACATAGAAAAGTCGGGCTTGACAGAGTTAATTGTCACTGATACTATTCCGCTTAAAGAGCAAACCAAGAAGATAAAAGTATTGACCGTAGCTCCTTTATTTGCAGATGTAATCCATAAAGTTCATAATTTCGAATCCATAAGTACCAATTTTGTATTTTAACACTTTAGTTTATAATTTCAATTTATCATGAAAACACTGACAATAAGCGGCTCACTCCGCAAGAACAAAGGCTCTAAAGATGCAAAGGAACTGCGCCAGGCAGGTGACATACCTTGTGTTTTATATGGTGGTAAAGAACAAGTACTCTTTGCTATACAGGAAAAACAATTTGTAAAACTGCTTTATACTCCCGATGCATACCTTGTTAATCTTGAGTTGGAAGGTAAAAAGCTAAAGGCAATCGTTAAAGATTCACAGTTTGATAAAGTAACTGATAAGATCGTACACGTAGATTTTATGGAAGCCCTTCCTGGCAAACCATTGGATGTTAAGATTCCTGTGCTAACTGTAGGCTCTGCACCTGGTGTAAAGAAAGGTGGCAAGATGGCAATTAAGATTCGCAGACTTAGCGTTAAAGGCTTAGCTGAAGATATTCCAGATCATATTACTCTTGATATAAACAAGCTTGAACTTGGTCAAAGTATTAAGGTGAAGGATATGAATTATCCAAAACTAAAATTTCTTGATCCGGCTAATGCCGCTGTGGTTGCTGTTAAGATGACTCGCGAAATTGAAGCTCCTACTGTTGCTGCTCCTGTTGTTGGTGCTGCTGCAACTCCTGCTGCCGGTGCCGCTGCTCCTGCTGCCGGTGCTGCTGCTCCTGCTGCTGCCAAGAAGGAAGATAAGCCAGCTGCTAAGAAATAGTATTGAGTTTGAACAGGTTCCTCATAGCAGGACTTGGTAATATTGGCGAAGAGTACGATAATACGCGCCATAATATTGGATTTAAAATAGTTGATGCCTGCGCTAAGAAGTGGAACACGACATTCGATGGGCGCAGGCGTTATGCTTCTGTAGCTGAGAGTTCACTTAAAGGGCGAGCCATTACAATTATAAAACCTTCTACGTATGTTAATCTTAGCGGCAAAGCCGTAAGGTATTGGCTTGCTGAGGAAAATATTCCCTACAAAAATATGTTGGTAATTGTGGATGATCTGGCTTTGCCATTTGGTACAATTAGGATGAAGGGTAATGGAAGTGATGGAGGCCATAATGGACTTAAAAATATTGAAGAAATATTACAAACAAATTATTATCCTCGCTTGCGATTTGGCATTGAAAACAATTTCCCTAAAGGAGGACAAGTAAATTACGTATTAGGTAAGTGGACTAAAGAGGAGGAAGCTAAACTTACTGAACGGATTGATAAGGCGGTGGAGGCAATAGAGTCCTTTTGTCTTATAGGCTTAGATAAAACGATGACCTTGTTTAACGGTAAGTAGTTCAAATTCATTGTCATAGTATGGAATAATTCCATTTTTAAGAGAATGCAATAATGGAAAATATAAAACATACTGAAGCATTTGATCTTGCATATCGTTTTGTTACCGAGACCAACCTGAATATTTTTCTTACTGGTAAAGCTGGAACGGGTAAAACCACTTTTCTTAAATTTTTACGGCAAAATAGTCGCAAGAATATGGTTGTGGCAGCCCCCACGGGAGTAGCTGCTATTAACGCGGGTTTCAGAGTTTAGTGTATAGTTCATGTTCTTCCACTCATCCTTTTGTACTTCAATTTCTTGTTCTTCTCCCTTGCATTTTACTTTAATCCTTTCCGTTTCAAGAGCAGTAACTATGGCTATTTTCCCATTAAAATATTTTCTTCCATCAACATCATTTTTCAAAAACATAACTTGTGCACCTTCCTTAAGTTCAAGCTTTGCTTCAGCAGGATACACATGCTCAGGAAAATTGCCTTCAATATCTGCACTATAAGTAAACTTACTTGCAGATAAAGCTTTTAACTTCTCTTTGTTTATAGTGTCAGATTGATAATTATGGGTAGTTAGTGTAATGTACCCTTTGTCATCTTCAGCAACAAAATTTCTCTTCAGGCGTGTATTCAACAGTTCGAAATTTCCGGGAGTAAGGTTGTTATTTCTTACACCGTTTAATATTTCAATAAAGGCATTGTCCTGTTGCCTGAATATCTCCGTCAATTCAACTATTACCGGAACATGTTCTTTTAAAACAAGGCTGTCAAAAAAGAAAATGGAGGAATAATAATTTTTTAAAAACTCCCACTCCTCTCTTTTTACCACGGGAGGAAGTTGGTGCAGATCACCAATAAAAAGCACTTGTATACCCCCAAAGGGTTCATTATATCTTCTTCTTACACTCCTCAAAATAGCATCAATTGCATCTACTGTATGACAGGCAACCATAC
>Ga0206879_1145_pt1 | contig 15417 bp, 10 predicted proteins | sample Alteio_BWOrgCont_5_FD_152897 | JGI IMG/M metagenome (GOLD analysis project Ga0206879, IMG submission 152897) | Enriched cells from forest soil in Barre Woods Harvard Forest LTER site, Petersham, Massachusetts, United States -... | ecosystem: Environmental > Terrestrial > Soil > Temperate forest > O... | reverse complement strand
AAGCGAAGGCGGTAGGCGTCCACACGCGACCCGTTTTAGTTGGGCCCGTGTCTTTTCTCTTGCTTGGCAAAGCCAAGGAAGCCGGCCTCGATACGTTGCTTCTCCTTGAGCGAATACTTCCTGTTTACGAAGAACTGCTGGGCCAGCTCGCTCAGGCAGGCGCTCAATGGATTCAAATTGACGAGCCCATGCTCGCATTGAACACGCGTGACGATGTGCGTCGCGCCTTTGTCTCTGCGTATGCCAGGCTTTCGCAGGTTTCAGGCAAGCTGCGACTTCTGGTTGCTACCTATTTCGAAGGGCTTGGATCAAACCTTCTAACGGCTGTCAACTTGCCGGTGGCGGCCCTACACATCGATCTGGTTCGGGCCCCGGCGCAGCTGGACCAGGTCTTGCAGAGCATTTCCAATGGTTTGCAACTCTCCCTCGGGGTGATTGACGGACGGAATATCTGGAAAGCAGATCTCGCCCGCGCGATTCGCCTGGCCCAGCGCGCTGCTGAGGTTCTCGGTCCCGATCGCGTCTTGCTGGCTCCTTCCTGTTCTCTTCAGCATTGTCCGGTGGATTTGGAATTTGAAAAACACATAGATGACGAACTGCGCGACTGGCTCGCATTTTCGAAGCAAAAACTGGAAGAGGTAGCCATCTTGGAGCGGGCCCTCCTTGGAGGCAGCGACGTCATCCGAGAGGTTCTTGAGCGGAATCGCCTGGCAATGGAAAAGAGAAATGAGTCGTCCAGGATTCACGATCCTGAGGTTAAAGCGCGGACCCGCGCTGTAGAGGAAGAGATGACCCGGCGCAGGAGCGCCTATCCGCAGCGCCGGAAGCTGCAGGAGCAGAGTCTCAAGTTGCCTCTATTTCCCACAACCACCATCGGATCGTTCCCGCAAACCAAAGAAATTCGGGCGGCGCGAGCCGAGTACAAAGCCGGAAAAAGGGACCAGGCTTCCTATGAAAGGTTCCTGCGAGCAGAGACAGAAAATGCAATCCGGTTTCAGGAAGAAATCGGCCTCGATGTGCTCGTTCATGGGGAGTTTGAACGAAACGACATGGTCGAGTATTTCGGTGAACAATTGGCTGGATTTGCCGTGACGGAGAACGGATGGGTCCAAAGCTACGGGTCCCGGTGTGTAAAGCCGCCGGTCATCTATGGCGACGTTGCCCACAAGCAGCCCATCACCGTTGGGTGGTCCAAGTTCGCGCAATCACTGACATCTAAACCAATGAAGGGAATGCTCACCGGACCGGTGACAATTCTTGAGTGGTCTTTCGTGCGTGACGATCAGCCGCGCGCGGAGACCTGCCGGCAAATCGCTTTGGCAATTAGAGACGAAGTAACCTCCCTCGAAGCCGCCGGCATTCACGTAATCCAAATTGACGAGCCCGCCCTCCGCGAAGGTTTGCCTCTGCTGCGATCCGAGTGGCCGAAATACGTCTCCTGGGCTGTCGAATCCTTCCGGCTGGCTTCTTCAGGCGTGCGTGACGAGACCCAGATCCACACACATATGTGTTATGCGGAGTTCCAAGACATCATTGAAGCCGTAGCAGAAATGGATGCGGACGTGATCTCGATTGAAACGTCGCGATCACAAATGGAGCTTCTGCGGACGTTCGCGGAATACCGCTACCCCAACGAAATAGGTCCCGGCGTCTATGACGTGCACTCGCCGCGCGTTCCTACGCAAGAGGAGATGGTACACCTTTTGAAAAAGGCTTCAGACGTCCTGTCGCCAGCCCAGCTCTGGGTCAATCCCGATTGCGGACTGAAGACACGCCGCTGGGAAGAGGTGCGACCTGCTCTCGTGGCTATGGTTGAGGCAGCTAGGGTGATAAGGGCGACGATCCGTTAGCTGTCTCGATGAACGAAGGCGTTTGGGCGACGCGCTTAGATCGCACGGGAATGTGTCAAGACTGCTCGACTTACATCGTTTACGCCTAAACCGATCCCTGGCTCGACCCACTCCGCTCGGATCCGCGATTGACGCTGTCATGCATCAAAATGGGACTTTGACCTGGGTGGCTGAACCTTGCCGGTGACCGCGGGAGCGCGAGTTTTCCTATTCCCACAAGTGGAAAGCGATTTTTTGGGTGCGGCTCGAGTTGGGGATCTGAGATATCTTTGATCGCGGATAACCTATGGAAGCGAGTTGGATTCACGGCACAGAGATCGTGGTTCTGCTTCTACTGCTGTTTGTCGCGGTTCTAGCGGCGCTCGCGAAGTATTGGCGCACTCCCTACCCCATTGTTCTGGTGCTGGGAGGGCTTGTCTTGAGCCTTCTTCCGCGCATGCCGCATGTGGAGCTGAAACCGGACATCGTCTTCCTGGTTATTCTGCCGCCGCTACTGTTTTCTGCTTCATTCGTCACATCCTGGCGAGACTTCCGCTACAACCTTGTCAGCATCGTCATGCTTGCTTTCGGCCTGGTCGGTTTCACTGTGCTGGGGGTAGCGGCCGCATCCCGATGGTTGCTACCCGGATTCAGCTGGGAGATGGGCCTGGTACTCGGGGCAATCGTTTCGACCACAGACGCAATCGCGGCAACATCCATTGCCAAGCGTCTCGGTTTGCCCAAGCAAATCACCGATATTCTCGATGCTGAAAGCCTCGTGAATGACGCGAGCGGTTTGTTAGCCTTCGAGTTTGCGGTCGCACTCATGGTTTCTGGCCGCAATCCAACATTCCGGGAGGGAGCCGAGCGGTTCGTTTATCTCACGGTCGCGAGTATTGCGATCGGCCTGGTCATCGGAAAACTCATATATTGGTTCGAGTCGAAGATTGATGATGCGGAAATCGAGATTACGGTCAGCCTCATCGCGCCTTATTTTGCGTACCTTGCCGCGGAAAGCGCTCATTCATCCGGCGTGCTCGCAACTGTCGCTTGCGGCCTCTACCTCGGCCACAAGAGCTCACTCTATCTTTCTTCGGCCGCCCGACTGACCGGCCGAGCCGTCTGGAATACGCTTACGTTTGTGCTCAACGGGTTCGTGTTTTTTATCATGGGTCTTCAGCTGCCTTACCTTCTGGCCGGCATCCGCACGATGCGGCTTGGCCGGTTGATCATACTTGGTCTGTTGCTAAGCGCGGTTGTGATCCTCCTTCGTTTGCTGTGGATGTATCCGGGAGCGTGGATTTCAAATTTCATCCGTCGCCGTCTTCTTCATCAACAAGTAGCCCTGGGCGGGCGGCGCTCCATCTTCATCGTTGGATGGACTGGAATGCGCGGTGTCGTCGCGCTGGCTGCGGCGATTTCGTTGCCGACAACGTTGCATGATGGAACACCGTTCCCACGCCGGAATGAGATGATTTTTCTAACATTTTGCGTCATCTTCGTGACGCTGGTTTTACAAGGACTCACACTTCCGTTTCTCATACGCCGGCTGGGGCTGGCTGGAGGGTTGGGAAAAAGCCAGGAAGAGTACAAGGCGCGCCAGGCCATGGCGCAAGCTGCTGTTGCCTACCTTGACCACGCTCGCGACGACGATCAGCCTGAGTTTAAGCCTGTCTATGACGAGTTGATCCGCTTTGAGCGACATCGGCTTAACATGGTCGGTGCGGATGCTGCTGAAGAGACGGGGTATCGCCCCGAGGATTACTTGCGGCTGCGGCAAGTCTCCTCGCAAGTCCGCGCCCTACAGCGCGCCACGATTTTGCATCTACGAAATCAGAATGAGGTCAATGACGAGGTGATGCGTAGGATTGAGCACGAACTCGATTTAGCGGAAGCGCGGTTCTCTGCCTCCGAGCACATTTGAATCGCAGCACAATTGCAAGTTTTCTCAGCTGACCTCATGATAGAACGAGAAGGCCCTGTGTACCTTCACTCGGGATCGTGCTATCGCGCCATCTATGAACAACATTTCTGCTCGCCACATAGATTTGCAGGCTACGGCCAGGCAAATCATGCTGCAAAACGGTTTTGAACCGGAGTTTTCCCCGCAAGTGCAGCAGGAGCTCGAACAATTAAAAACGCGGTCGCCGCAAGTTGTGCCGACGGCGAAGGTTCGCGATCTGCGCAATTTGCCCTGGTCTTCAATCGACAACGACAGCTCGCGGGATTTGGACCAAGTGGAGGTGGCGGAGCGCTTGCCAAATGGGGAAGCCAAGATTTTAGTGGGGATTGCAGACGTCGACGCCTTCGCCCCCAAGAGTACTGCCATTGACAAACACGCTGCGACGGAAACAACCACCGTGTATGCCGGTGTTGTGAATTTCCCCATGCTGCCAGAGCAGCTCTCGACAGACATGAGCTCGTTGGGGCAGGCACAAGACAAGCTGGCTATTGTCGTCGAGTTCGTCGTCGGCAGCGATGGGTCGGTCCATTCGGGCACTGTTTACCGAGCGATCCTTTGCAATAAGGCGCAGCTTACTTACAACGCTGTGGGGGCCTGGCTGGAAGATAGACAAAGTGCCCCGGATAAGGTCGCCGCCTCGGCCGAGTTGCAAGCGCAGCTCAAGCTGCAGGATGAGATTGCGCAACGGCTCATGAATGCGAGGTATCGGCACGGCGCCCTAAATATCGAAACGATTGAGGTCACCCCTGTTTTGTCCAACGGAGCGGTTTCGGATCTATTGAAACAGGAGAAGAACCGCGCGACTGAATTGATCGAAGACTTTATGATCGCTGCCAATGAAGTAGTGGCTCGCATGTTGCAAGCCAGCAACGTGTCATCGATCAGACGAGTGGTAAAGAGCCCCGAGCGTTGGAATCGGATTGTTGAACTCGCGGCAAAGCAGGGTGAACAACTTCCTGCCGCGCCCGACTCCAAGGCTCTCAACGACTTTCTCATCAAGCGCAAGGCTGCCGACCCTGATCACTTCACCGACCTTTCGTTGACGATCATCAAGTTGATGGGGCCGGGGGAGTATGTTTTCGAACGCCCGGGAGACCCCGAGCAAGGACACTTCGGCCTGGCCGTTCAGGACTACACTCATTCAACCGCTCCCAATCGCCGCTTCGCGGATCTGGTCACGCAGCGCCTGGTCAAGGCCGTGCTCGCGAACCAGCCAGCGCCCTACTCAGATGATGAGCTCGCGGCAATCGCGCAAAACTGCACGTCGAAAGAAGACGCCGCACGAAAAGTTGAGCGAGAGATGTCCAAGCGGCTGGCTGCGGTTGCGATGAGCCGCAGGATTGGCGAAACGTTCGCGGCCATTGTTACAGGAGTGACTCCGCATGGAACGTTTGTCCGTGTGCTAGAGCCCGCAGTCGAAGGGCTACTAGCTCAAGGACAGCAGGGAGTAGATGTGGGCGACAAGCTGCGAGTAAAACTGACGCGAACCGATATCGAGCGTGGGTATATCGATTTTGCACGCGATCAGGCGGTTTAACCGACATAGCTTGCTTCTACCTCTCGAGTCCGAAATACGCGACAGTAGTACCTTGTGGTCAGATCGACGCCGCTCGCTGTTTGATAATCATTGGACACCGACACCTTGACTCGCCGCAGGCCGAGTCAGACCCCGATAGTTAAGGTAACAGCACAATCACCCTTCTACCCGCGGGGAATTTGATAGCATGGTTGCAGTCCGCTGGGTGGCTTGGCTCTTACGCAGCTACCCAAGAAAATGGAATTCCTTAAAAGGTAGAGTATCGGGCCCCTCGACAGGTGACAAAACGGGCCGCCTGCCTGCTTTCTCGCGGGGACCTGCTGTAGTGGCAAATTCATTGTGTCCAGAGCCGGAGCGGCGTAGGATGCTCAGGCTAGAAGTCTAGATTGGAAATTCCCGACTTAAGTTCCCTAGGACGTGGAGGGTATCGAAATGAGAATCTGCCTACGCTCAAGTTTTCTTGCCTTGCTCTTGACCTCCGGAATTCTCCTCGCCCAGTCTGCCCTCAGCAACGATTCCATCACGAAGATGGCCAAGGCTGGCCTGGGGGACGACACGATCGTTGCAATGATCAAGAGTCAGCCGGGCACATATCGGGTAGACAGCGATAGTGTCATCCAGCTAAAGAAAGATGGCGTGTCTGACAAGGTGATCGGTGCGATGATCGACAAGAACTCTGGCGGTTCGACACCAAACGCTGCTCCTTCTCCGGCAGCAACATCGCTTGCGCCAGCCGTCGACGAAGTTGGCATCTATTACAAAAACAAGGACGACAAGTGGGTAGAGATATTACCCGAGGTTGTAAATTGGAAGACGGGAGGGGCACTGAAGAGATTCGCCAGCGACGGAATTGTAAAGGGTGACGTGAACGGCCACATCGAAGGTAAGAACAGCAAAAACGGCTTGAACACGCCGCTCGATTTCCTGATATACATGCCGGACGGCATCGCGATCACGGAATACCAACTGCTCAGGCTGCACGAAAGCGGGAACTCTCGTGAGTTCAGATCGGTGACGGGAGGTGTCATTCATTCATCCGGGGGAGCGCAGAGGGATGAGGTCAATTTCGAAGGCAAGAAGATAGCGCCTCGCATGTATGAGATTGTACTCGGAGACGACGTGAAAACGGGCGACTTTGGATTTCTACCGCCCGGGGCAACGAGCTCCTCGAACATGGCGAGTTCAGGGAAGATGTACACATTTCACGTAATTGAATGACCAGTCTCGTTGGAAATCTCGTCGGTAGTTACGCTCGCGGGAACTAGGACCCGACTACAACCACCTCAAAGCACAGCCTGAGTCATTGTCCTTCGAACAAGCTGCACCGTTCATCGTCGCGTTGCACTTTGAACCAATAGCTCGAACCATTTGCGCAGTAGTCCCCTCTGCAGCAGCAAAGAACGCAAGCGAAGAGATCCACCCAAGTGAGACTCTAACCTAACGGATAGATCCTGCGTTGCCGCTGCGATACGCCAGTAAAACAGACCCTGCTAGGATTCCCACACAAACAACCGCGGCGATCCGGTGGGCCGCCCTCAGCAGCCACGCGCCATCCGTTCCATGCGGTCGAGAGGAATCAACTCCGCCGCCTTGTTCTGGCCGGCCTTGACTTGGTTGTACTCGACAGTAGCGCCGCGAACGGCAGCGGCATTGTAGTCGGGGGTCAGAGTGCCGTCCCACTCTTCGTACCAGCGAACGACATCCATGATCAGCCGCTCCGGACCGAGCCAGTTATCGAACGGGCCGAGGCGGATCTCGGCTGCGGCGACGCCAGGGGGCATCTTCAGGTCATAGCGCTTGCGGGCTTCGACGCCAAGAACCCGGAAGTAATCAGCCATCGCAGCGAGTTCCTTTTTGCCGCCGATAGGGCCGTGACCAGGGACGATGATATCAACGTCCCATCGCGCAATTTGGTCGCAGGTGTCCAGCCACTTGCTGATGCAACTGTTGTTGGCGTAAGGCGCGACCCAGAAAAAGCCGATGTCCCCTGCAAACAGGATCTTCTCCTTGGGCAGGTAAGCCATCATGTCGCCCCAGGTATGGCACGTGCCGGCAAACAAGAACCGAACTTCAGTGTCGCCTACGAATACGGTCAAGTCATCTTTGAAAGTGAGAATCGGCACGATGACCTTGCGCGGTTCAGAAACGTCGGCAACGCTGCCGGCGGATTCACCGCCCGGCGACGGCGTCCACATCTTGGGCGTGTTCGGGACGGACTTAAGCACCTCGTCGCGACAGTAGGGGTGGCTCCAAACCTCCGCGTGCTGGAAAAACTGCAGGCCGCCAATATGGTCGCCGTGATGGTGGGTGAGCAGGAGACGCCCGAAGTCCTTGCCCGTAGCCTGCCGGGACGCGGCAATGAAAGCCTTGGCCGGAGCCGGCCCTTGTGACCCGTCGATGGCCCAAAGAAAATCGGGGCCAGCGATCATGCCGAGATTCGAGACGCCGGCGGAGCTGATGCCGGGCCCGCCTCCTTGCGTATAGGAGTAAACGTTGGGCGCAAGCTGTCGCAGCTCCCGATTCCAAGCAGGCGGCATCGGATAGCGCGGATCGGTTGCGGGAGGCGGCGTGGGATTGACGTTGTTCAAACCCTGCGCGGCCGCGCGCGGCCCTCCGGACATCATGGCAGCGGCACCGAGCAAGGCCCCTGCACCTACCTGTATCGCCTCGCGTCGGCTTACACCAGACCGTTCCGTTTTTTCTGGCTTCGTCATATGCATCATCTCCTCAACGTGCCTCTACCGTTGCGGCCCCAAGCGGCCTTAAGACGGGATCCCATTCTACACCAGCACTCTTAGAGTGGGTTGTGTTCCCCACCAAGGGAGCTGACGCAAGCGATTGGAAAACAAATGGGCGCGGTGCCGCCCCCGCCCTCGCCGTTGACACAAAATAGTCGTAGTTGCCGCTCGGACCACATCAAGGCCGGCGACGGCTGTAACTTAACGCCCTCCGGCGGTTTCTTTCTGCTTGCTTTGCTGCAGAATGATCGCTTCCTTTTGTTTGTCCGGATGCATGATGATTTTCTGAACCCGCCAATTGTTCATATCCGCTACGTAGAGGGTGTTTTCGTCCGGGCACGCCAGTCCGTGAACCCAGCTGAACTGTCCAAGCTCGTGACCCGACCGTCCAAACAGACCGAGGATCTCTCCTCCGGGCAGCGCGATCTTGTAGATCCTGCCGGGCTCGGCATCCGAGGTGTAGAGGTACTGCGTCGAACCGCTGGTGATGCAAATCGTCCAGGGAGAAGTCTCGTCAGGCGGGTTGGGATTCATGTTGCCAAGGACCGGGTGGCGGGACTTGTCGTAGGGCGCGTTGAGGAAGATAAACCGCTTGAAGTTGCCATCGGTGTCAAAAACCTGGATGCGCCGGTTGCCACGATCGGCTACGTAGATGTTTCCCTGCCGGTCAATCCCAATGTTGTGCGGGTTGCTGAACTGGCCCGGATTTTCATTTGCGTGCGCTCCGCCCTGCCCCGCAGAGCCCCATCTTTTGATCCAGTTTCCGTTCTTGTCGAACTTGGCGATCTCTGAGTTAAAATAGCCGTCGCTGACATAAATGTTGTCATCAGCATCCCAGGTGACATCGGTCGTACCGTTGAACATGGCGTCGACTGGAGTCGGCGGGGGATTGGCATGCCGGTAGCGGGGTTCGTCCGGTCCTTCGTCGCGCCGTCCGAGATTCATCATCACCATTCCCTCGGGATTGAACTTCACGACCGACATCGTCGCTTTGTCGACGACCCACAAATTGTCGTATCTGTCAAAACGCACCGAGTGAGCGTACGCCAGCCCGTAGACGCCTTTGCCAATTTGGCGGACGAAGTTTCCCTTCTCGTCAAATTCAAATAACTGGGTGGTAGCCTCACCGTACACCGGAGATCCTAGGTCCGCGGTCCCGGGATGATTGAGAACGATGACGTGCCCCCGGGAGTTAACCGCCACGCCGAGCACTTCTCCCAGATTCCTCTCGTAATTCAGCTTCAAGAACGGCACCGATTCAAATCTGATTTCAGGAACTGGAACCATTTGCTGGGCGAAGGCAGGCGCAGACGCCGCCAGCAACGCCAGCGCAACCATATGGATTCTTTTCATAAGATCCTCTTAGGTGGTCGACTTCGCAGCTGCCGCACCAGCAACCTACCCAGCACTCTAGCGCAGGTCTCCTAGAGGTTGCGTTCTTTCTTGGCCGGCCAGCTCATTCCCCATGAGTAGAATGCAATGATGACCAAAACATCAAGGGGCATTCCAAATACGATGTAGAGCACCGGCATGAAGAAGACCGTTTTCTGCAGAATGATCGCTTGCAGCAGTACTTGCAGGGGAAGAAACAAAGACAGGTGCGCCATGGCCATGGCTGTCAGCAGGGACTTTCGGATCAAGCCAAAATTGAAAATATAGTAGGTCAAACCAAAAACTAGGGGCACAAGAGAAATGAGTGCGAGTCCATAGCTCATCAAGCCTTCTAGATAGCTATCCGGCGTGTGCGGGAAACGACCAGGAGCCAGCGCAAAATACAGTAGCGCGCTGACCTGAACGAGCAGCACCGCGCGAATCAGGTAAGCTAGTGGGAGCATCTTCTTCGGCAGGAGCCAGCTGATTACGAAAACTGTAACAACCACGGCCGCTGTCAGCCACCACGTGCGGGCGTCAGGCCCGACGTCCTCCACACGAGGGTAGGGAATCGCAAACTGGAGGAACGAGCTAAGGTGGTGTTCCTGAAGGCCGATCTCCAGGTTTAGGCCTAACCATTTTGTTGCGACCTGGAAGATATATTGCCAGCCGCGGCAAACCCGCGGAAGGAATATCAACCACACAAAAGAAAACAGCGCGACGAGCAGAACCGACAATACCAGGTTCAATGGCTCTAGGACGAACTTAGCCATCGCCCGGTGCATCGGGATGACGCCACCGCGATGACCGCGGAAACGGGTCCGGTCGGTAAATCGCGGTACACTGAGCTTGTCAGCAGCAATCGCGCTATGTTCAGAAATCCCTGAAGAATCCAAAACTGCCACCACCTCGCCGGTAGAAAGGGCTATGGTAGAAATCGGTAACGAAATTGAATCCCCAATTCTTGCCCAGCCATTGCCGCCATGTGACCGACGCGGTCTGACTAGGAAAACGGCTTAGAACCGTAGTCGGACCGATCAGTTGATACGCTTCCTGCCCGAATCCAACATTGAGAGTGAGGTAGTGCTGCTTGTTCCGCCCCTGGGTAACGGCTACGAATCCGGACGCGGAAAATGCAGTACCGGGGTTGCTGACATTGAAGTGGACGCCATCCTCGACGATCCAGGGCCCGTCAAAATAATAAGCCGTGCCGATAAACGCCGTATGGTCACGATGAACGTCCTTGGCCACGTCATAACCGACCCCGAGTGTGGTGATGAACTGCTTGCGCGCCGCCCACTTGCGGTTAAGAAAACTGTCGACTCGAAGACGCGGCCAGAAAAATCCCCCCACACTTGAGCCAAGCGTCAGAGCTCCGTACCAGTCGGAATTGAAAGTATAGGTGTCGCCAGCCGCCCCATACACCCCAGCGTCGCCGAACTCGCGCTGCCCGTTGATTTCAGCGTTCCACGTATTCTTCCCCTGCGAAGCCACCGCACGAACGTATCCTCCAGCCCAGTAACCAAACCCGTTAGAAAGAGTCTCGTAACTGCTTCCGGATTCCAAAAAGTTGTTTAGGATTTTTCCAGGCGCAGGTTCGACCGGGGCGGCAGTCTGGGTATCCTGTAGAGACGCTTGGGGGGGATCAACTTCGGCCGTATTCTCTTGGCCGTGAGCGGCCAGCGCCAGTGCCAAGCTGGCCAGGGCCAAAAGGCCAATCTTCGGTGAGAATCCCAAATAGTTCGTCTTCATTGATTGAGTAGTCTCGCTTGGACTTTCAAATACCTTGCTTCGCCGGCCACCACAAGCCAGCCGTCGTTGCATCCGAGCACCGTCGCGACGCCTTGAATGACGCTGGGATGAGAGAATCTCCGGCCGGGCAGCCACCAGGTTTGATGGAGCAACGATTGCGGACCGCTGGCTTCAAGCGCTGCCATTCCGTTCTGCTGCGTGAGCTTCCATTCCACCTGTTTGCGCGTGTTTAAAAAATTTGCCATTTGCACCATGGTGTACCATCGAAAAACCCCTTGGGCCTTCAGGTGTGCGGTTTTTCCCAGCCAGTCACGAACCACTCGCTCGTATGCCAGAATTCCCGGAGGATGGAAATAAATCAACCGCACCTGTCTGTGATCGACGGTAAAGTCGGTGGCCGCGTCCAGCCATTGCTGAGTCGCGGCCTTGGAGTAGCCTTCGCTCGACATCTCTTCAAATGAAGCGGCGCGATCCAGATGCAGTATGGGGAAGGCCCAGATTGTCTGCCCAGCCCGCCGTCCCGCCCGGTAACCCTGCGTCGGCCCATGCCCGAGTCACCGGTGAAGTAGTAGCCGACAAAATGATGTTTCTCGAGCCAGCTTGTAACCCACTGCGGCTGGTTACCGGCCGGCGCGGAGTATTCGCGAACCTGCTTTCCGGCTACCTGCTCGAGAGCATCCTTGTTGAGAACAAGAAACTTCTCCAAGTCCTTCGGATCGTCTTTGTCGACGTGGTCGGCGAAATAGTTGTGAATCCATCCGCCGTGGCTGCCAATTTCATTGCCCATGCTTTCGTATTCGTGGACAAAATTCTGACTGACTGGGTTGTGGAGAACGTCGAAGCCTTCGTGGTCGCCGAATCTGTAGGTGTCTGGTCCGGCAGTGAAATCGATCGAATAGGGCCCTTGCTTGAGAATGCCCCAGGTGTTCATCTCTCTCAGGGCCTTGATGGCGGCATTCGAGTCGACGTGCCAATTCAAGATCAGCCCACCAACTCCATCGGGCACTGACATGAGATAGGGCAGCGAAAGTACTTGCGTCGCAAAATACTTTAAGAATGCATGCAGCGGAAGGCCGTCGGTGTAGCCGTCCAGATAACCAACCGGAAGATTCACAAACAGCACCGAACCCTTTTGGTAGGGATGGCGGCCGGCGACGATTCCGGCTTGCGATCGCAACAGGACTTGTCCTGAATACGTTCCCGAGGTAACAAAGCTCGGATATTCCAAACCACCGTATTTGTAGCGCCGCAGTTCAAACTCGAAGCCGTCGTCGCCTGAAGTAGCGCTCTCGACCGACGGAGCGGAAAGTGGGTAGTATTTCCCAGGAGGCACTCCCAAATGATTCATCACTGTCATCGTGCCGCGGACGCTTGCGGCCTGAATCATTCCGTCGTGGAGCGAATTGTAGAGAGCGTAGTCCACTCCTGCAAGATTGGAAAAGCGTGATCGGTCGGTTGCGTAAAACCCGTCCTGGGACTTTGTTCCGGCGTCATAGACCAGCATGAGTTTTCCGCCGGAAGACACATATTCACTTACGGCGCCGACAAGCAGGTCGCTTGCCTGCAAGTGGATGGAATCGGGGAGGATCACGCCGGCGCATTTCGGTTTTCCAAACAACGGCCCCAAGAAGTTTGCGTCATGCATCGGAGTGATGTGCAGCCCCTCTTCACTCCCGGCGTCGAGCCAAACCGTTATACCTGGATCAGAAAAGGCCATTCCGTCCGGCACCAAGAGCAGCAGGCGGTCGGCGTCGGGGCCGAAGGGATCGCGACTGCGGCGCTGCTGCCATAGGGCTGCCAGCAGAACCAGCAGAAGGGTCACAGCAAGGACGAGGATGGTCGAGCGCTTTTTCATGACTTGGGAATCACCCGGCCTTGTTCACGCGCCCACAACGTTCCGAAAAACAAGCTTCCTTCTTCTGCGTCGATGATCGGTGCGCTTACCGTAGTGGGGATTTGAGGAGCGCCACACTGGGCGCCCGATTGAATGACCATTTCGCGTTCGGAAATTACCGGGCCCCGGATCTGGCAGCGCGGGCCGATGTGCATGGTGGCCGCGCTGATCAGGCTACCCTCGACGACCACGTCAGGCCCAACCACCATCTCACTGTTGCTCTTGGCGCTGCCGAAAATTCTGGCTCCGGCTCCAATGTGCAGCTTGCCGCGGCTCACAATATTCTCTCTAACCACCTCGCCAGGCTGAATTTCCCAGTCTCCTTCGATCAGCCTACGGCGCGCCGGCCTTTCCGGAGTTGGCTCTACGGTCGAGATAGCGGAGGCAAACGATCCATTGCCGTCGGCGGTGACCTCCGGTGAGCCCATAACGATGCAGGGTGCGTTCAAGCGCTGAAAAAAGCAGCCAGATTGCAGCAACATCTGCTCATCTGAGGAGACGCGTCCGTACAAATCGCAGTTATGGTCGACTTGGAAGCTACCGGCGGCATGCGCCCAGCGCAGTACTTTGCTAGCTCGTTGCAGATGGATCTGTTTGTCGCCGAGAATGGCGCGATAGGTACTCTGTTCTCCCCCGAGGAACTGGCCGCCGGCGAAGATTTCCTTGCGAAACGTCAATCCGCCAGGAAGAACCAAGTCCACTCCGGCGGCAACCAGCATCGGGCAGGTTGTTCCCTCTCTGCCGACCATCCTGGAAAGAGACGTCTGGTCAACTTCGCCCAGTAATAGGTACTCATCGTCTTGGTGAAGCACGCCGGCGGCTGTCATCCGTAAGGCGACACATTCTTGCAACCGCTGTTGCAGCGGCTCAATGTAGTTGCGGAAGCCGCTCGCGAAGTGACGGATCTCTCCGGCGTATTGTTGAATTACACTCAAAGGTTGCGCGTCGTGTTTCTTACGTAATTCACCGATAGCGGGCATCAGGGGGAGCGCCAACAGCCCGGCCGTGGCCAACACGAGACATAGAATTGCAACAGAGGGGTTCACGAGGGTGCCCGGAAGCGTTCGGTCTTATCCCAATGAAGCTGCGCGCCGGTGAGGAAGTCCATGAGTTGAGAAATGACCGCGCGAGAAACAGCCACGATGCTGACCAAAAAACCGAGCATCAGCAGCGGCAGCAAACGGACGCGTTCGCGTGAGGAGTCAAGCCGGGCCGCGGCAGCTATTTCGAAAAAGGCGGCAAAGTTTCCAACCGCAGCGTAGGCAGTAATCGAGAGCAAGGCGATAATTCCATGAAGAGGGTTGACTCCCTGATAGAAAACGGCCAGGGCCAGGAGCCATCCGATGATTGTGACGGGGGCCATCACATACACACCGAGCAACAGCAAGCCGTCCACGCGCTCGCGAAAGGTGGCCAAGTGCTTGCCGAACAATAGACGCAATCCATAGGTCGCCAGCACCTGGTTATGGCCCTTGGCCCAGCGCATAATCTGTTTGATACGCACGGCCCAAGTTTCAGGGACTTCCTCGTAACACTCCGATCGGTTTTGGTATACGGTCTTCCACCCGGCCAGCAACAGACGGTAGGTAAGGTCGGTATCTTCGGTGAGCGAGTTGTCGTTCCAGCCGCCGATTTCCTGCAGCGCACTGAGTCTCACTCCCGCCACTGTGCCGCCGTGCTGCGGCACGAGGCGGAGGTTCATACGCGCCTGCTGATCCACCTGGTAGCCACCTGCGCGTTCCAGGTCAAGAAGGCGGGTTAAAAGGTTCGTCCCCACATTGAGAGGCACCACACGTCCCATCACTCCGCCGACTTCCGGATCAAAGAAAGGCGCAACCAATTGTTTGATCAGCGCACTCCCAGGAATGTAGTCGGCGTCAAAAATAAGGATCACCTCCGTCTCAATCCTCTCCATTGCGTCTTTCAAAGCGGCGGCCTTACCTCCCTTTCCTCCTATGCGGTGAAAGGGTCGGATGCGGCCAGGGTGGGCTTGCACAAAGCTATCGATTATCTCGCGGGTGCGGTCGGTCGAGCGGTCGTTGACCGGCATTACCACAAACTTTTCTTGGGGATAATTGACCTTCATCAGCGCGGTCAAAATATGAGAGATAACTTTTTCTTCGTTGTGAGCCGCAACAAGCACGGTTACCTGAGGCCAGTCGGCTGTGTCGATATCAATGTAGGGGTGGCGTTGAAATCCGAAGAGCCGGTTCAAGGTGAAGAAATAGTGACGCACCGTGTAGATGCAAATCAGTATGACAATACCAAACAGGAGATAGATCATTGTAATGTTCCGTCATTGCCAGTGCCGAACCCTCAGCACAGTGACTTCG
>Ga0206879_1092_pt1 | contig 15570 bp, 12 predicted proteins | sample Alteio_BWOrgCont_5_FD_152897 | JGI IMG/M metagenome (GOLD analysis project Ga0206879, IMG submission 152897) | Enriched cells from forest soil in Barre Woods Harvard Forest LTER site, Petersham, Massachusetts, United States -... | ecosystem: Environmental > Terrestrial > Soil > Temperate forest > O... | reverse complement strand
TAAGAGTTTGCGAGAATACTAGCGAGGCGCAGGAGGTAGGAACGTGCGGCGCAGATCGGCACTCACACGTTCGTCAAGTCGCTGGCGAAAAGTCTTATCCTGATGGTCAGGAGCATTCTGCGGGTTTTGCGAAGTTTCACCGGTCTTGCTTGGGCCACCATTTGGAGAGGCCTTGACCGTTCCATTAAAGTCGGACATTTTTTGCCACCGTCGAGTTCCAACCGCCGCCAAGATCCCCTTGCGAAGCGCCGGCATGCTGGCCCCCAATCGGCTCGAAAGCCTTTCGCTTGTCCAACATAGTGAGCCACCGTTTGGTTGCTTAGGGTTGAGTCACATAAAAGTTAGCCAGAAAGTTGACGGTTGTCCCGGTAAAAGTTACTGCAACTTGTAGAAAACTTTGGGACGCTATCGTAGCCAATGGCGATTGAAGACCTTTCCGGTAAAAAAATCCTTGAGCGGATCGGAGCTGCCATTTTTGGACAAGACTACAATATTGCCATATTTATCAAGGATTTAAGGTCATATCAACGGCATTTATCGCAGCGCGATCGACCAACGATTAGCCTCACCGCCGTCAATAACTGGTTTAAAAGGCGCTCGGGTGGTCCCGCTCGACTCGAAGCCTTCGAGTTCCTGCATGGCTATCTTCTGTGGACAACGAACCGGACCGCCGCCCCCGGCCAGGTCAGCCGAAGCGCGGACGCCGCTCTCGTCAACGAACTGCGCCTGGAAGTGGAATTTCGAAGAGAACGTCTGAACTCTTCCGTTCCGCTTCACGGAAAGGCCGGAGGTGCGTCTGAAATTACTCCGTTAGATCAATATACGATTAAACGCCTCGGATCGATTGGGGGCGTGTACCAGCTCATCCGGCCGTACACGTCGGTTGTGGATGCCTACGTCCTCGAAGCATTTTCGATCAATCCGGGCGCACAAGACGCTGAATCGATGGTGCACATGTATTCGCATACCCAGCCCAGAAAGGAGCACCTCTACCGTGGCCGGGCGTCAGCGAACAATAAATATTGCTTCGTAACGATAAGCCGCGCTCATGAGGACCACGAAGGAATAAGCACCTCTCGCTCATTCGTCTTGGATATTAGCGCGGCTGAAGCCTCCCTATCCGGGCTTATGTTGCGAGGAGTTACCGGACGAGCCGGCGTATGGGCCACCGCGGTGCCGTTCGTGGCTATCAAGTCCCCTTACGAAATTCAGAGTTTCCTGACGAACGAAATTACGCGTTTAGGCTTGGGCGCATACGAGATCGAGCCCGCACTCTTGCTTGGGGATATTACAGATAATCAAGCGAGCCCTATGTTTGAGTTCTGCGATGCCTTGTTTAAGGAACTGAAACCTCTTGTGCATAATACTAACGGATTCTCTCTGCAGACCGTCGACTCCCGAAAATTGTGTAAGTTGATCGACGAAAATGCGAAAGATGGAACAGAATATTTCAATCGATGGAAAACGGCAGTCGATGCTTCTCTCGATCGAAACGCTTGAGAGCTAGCCGAACATATCAGCCGCAATCTGGTCCATCGCCCTTCTGTGGTCATCCGATTTGAATAGATGGCCATAACGATCCATCGTGACCTGGAGGCTGCTGTGCCCGGCGAAGGTCTGGACCGTCTTTGGGCTCAACCCAGCGTCGATCCAGCATGACACCGCGAAATGCCGCAAGGCGTGCCAGTTGAACCGTTCGGGCGGGGGTGAATTCAGCCGTTCCTCCTCATGCTTCTTGGCAAGAAGGCCGAACAGAGGAAGGAACTTCCGTTTCACCATATTGTCGTGGTTCGTGTAAGAGCCCCGCTCGTTCGGGAAAACAAGGTCGCTCGCCTTCTTGCGTTTGGTGCGAAGCTTCCATTCCTTGAGCATCAAAATGAGCGGCTGCGATAGGGGTATCGTCCGCATGCCGGCTGAGGTCTTGGTGACATCCTCCTCCCCGAAAGCATCAACCCGCGTCTCGACTTTGACTTCACCCTTCACAAAATCGAGATGATGCCAGCGAAGCGCATGTAACTCGCCAGCGCGGACGCCGGTTGCGCTGGCAAAGGCAAGCTTGACCCGAAAATCCTCATTGGCGATCGTGAGCAGGGCACGCATGGCTTCCTTGGTTGGCGGCACGATCTTTCGGGCGCCTTCATCACGGCGGCCAACAACCTTGACCCCTTTCGCGACATTAATCCCGATCATGTCGCGGTTGAGCGCATAGCCAAGAAGCTGCTGGAGCGTGCTCAGGATTTTTCGGGTGGTAACGACCGTCACGCCAGCATCCCTCAGCCGGTCGCGAAAATCGTTCACGCTACGCGTGGTGAGCTGGGATAACTTGATGCTGCCGATCCCGCCGTCGAATTCCTTGAGACGAGCCGGGCGGCTCTTTCCTTCGTGGCGGTTCGGATCGCGACAAATGTAATTGCCGATATGACCATCCATCACGTCGTAGTTTCGCTGCGTCATGCGCTCACCGCGTTTGCGGCGGTGTTCGCAATGTTCCAGAAAACGGGTGGCGGCATCCTTGACGGTGAATTTCGCGGCATCGCCCCGGAACGTTCCGGCGCGCATCGACCCTTCGGTGGCAATGCGCCAGGCGTCGGCTTCCTTGCGGCTTTCGAACTGACGGCGCTCGCGGTGCCCGTTCGCGTCAGCGACATCGGCGACCCAAACCGTCGTGTCGGCGCCGTCGGCATTCTTCCATGTGCGCTTGCGGATCGACATGCGTCTTCCCCTCGCCCAAGGCTAGCACTCGATTCGGAAGCCTCGAATCGAAAAAGGTTCTAGACCGGTTCCATTACCAAACGTTCTCATCTGTTCCCTATTGGGTTTTACACGAAAGGAGATAATATGCAATTGGGTTTTTCCCGAAAGAGAAGAGTTTTCGAATGACGGCGGCGCCGGAACTCATGCAAGCGGTTAGCGAGGCGACCGGCGTTGCGTTGGGGACCATCGTCGATCTGGATCGATGGCTCGTGAGGGCAAAGCTGCGCAACAAGGGCGGGCGTGGTCTTAACGCTGCCCGGATGACACCGCTCGATGCCGCTCGGCTGCTTACTGCTGTACTTGCAAGCCCCCAATCGAACAAGGCGGCCGAAGCGGTGCAACGGTACGGCCAAACGAAGCCGGATAAGGCGAGATCGACCGAGAAAGGCTTCGCGAGCAGCGGCCTAGAAGACATGGCGGGTTTGCCGGCCAATCACAATTTTGTCGATGGCTTGGCAGCTTTGATAGCATCGGTTGCGACAGGCTCTCTGTGCAAGCTTCCTTCCCGATCATTCCCGCATATTGAGGTATTCGCCTTCTCGCGCGCTACTCATGGGCGCATGCGGATTTTCGCTCTGCCGCGCGGCGTCACCGCGAGCGTGGAATATGTGCCGATGAGTTCCGGGCGAGACGCCAGCGCGGCGACTGGCGACCTGGAGCAATCGCGTCGAATTACAGAGCAAACGATCCTGACCGTTGCAAAGCTGTTCTCAAAGGAGAAAGAAGATGAACGACAACGATCCCCGGTTCGCTGAAGACTTGCTGCGCGGCGCTTCCGCGATTTCGGAGTTCATATTTGGAGACGCTGGGCAGCGGCGGAAGATTTTTCACCTGGCTTCCAAGTCTCAGATACCCACCTTCAAGCTTGGCTCAATGATCTGTGCGCGTAAATCGGTTTTGCTCGACTGGATCAGGAAGCAGGAACGGCGCCGGGCCGGCGAAGCCGCCTAAAATCGTAGTTTTTGGGAACGTCTGGTGCAGCCTACAATTTGAGTTTGACTAGGGCGGCCAATTAGAACAAAATAGGAACATTCCCTCGGGTTACCGAACGGAAACTGCACTACGGACTGCGTCGCCACTCATTGATTGTAGGCAGGCCTAAGGGCCTCCTTCAAGCCGGGTTCAAGGTAAGCACTCCCATCTGCCGCCGCGGGAATGCCCTCGCAAAAGCGCCGGGCTAATCAACAGCAGCTTGGGAGGCAACCATGGAACCGCACACGGTACCAAACGACGTTACACATCCACCATTGGCCGACGATATTTTGCGGGGAGCCGACGAAATCGCCGAATTCATTTTTGGCGAGCGCGGAAGCCGCCGCAAAGTCTATTACCTCGCAGAATGCACCAAGCTTCCCATATTCCGGTTGGGCTCTGTCCTTTGCGCCAGGCGCTCGGTTCTTTTGGAGTGGATTGCCGGACAGGAAAGTCGGGTACGACCTCCGCGAACACCGTAGCGAGCACACGAAGGAGAACGATGCAGACGTATTAAAGTCACCGGCGCGCCAGATGCTCTGAGTGCTCTTAGCTTCGATTAAAAAACACTCATCGAAGAGTTATGCTAAGCACGAACGGATTTATTTCTCTCGCCCGAGCGTTAGCGCTCGCGCAAGGAAAGCTTCCGCCTCGGCTACGTCGCCGTGAGCGTGAAGTAACTTCGCGAGTTGTATGAAATTATCTTGGGTATGTGGATGTTCAGAACCGAGCATTTTCTCTCGAGTTGCGAGTGCTCGTCTAGAGAGCTTTATTGCTCCGACTAAATCGCCCTGATCTCGAAGCACGACAGCTAGGTTGTCAACAATAATTGCTGTTTCGGGATGTTCTGGGCCGATATGCCTTTCGCTAGATTTCAGCATTTGTTCCATAAGTCTCTGGGCTTCTGTGAGAGCGCCCTCATTGTATAAGAGGGTAGCAAGGTTGTTGAAACTCGTTACCGTTTCGGGATGATCCGGACCGAGAGCTTTCTCATTGATCTCAATCGAGCGCTCAATGAGTTTGCGTGCGCCCACGAAGTCACCTTCATCTTGAAGTAAGAGAGAGAGATTGCTGAGACTTGTTGCTATCTCCCGATCATCTGGATCGAGTATCTTTTCACGGATCGCGAGTGCACGCGTGCAATATTTCTTTGCCGTCGCGATTTCTCCCTGATCGTGAAGTAGAACCGAGAGGCTTTCGAGGCTTTGAGCCGTAGCTTGATTATCAAGACCACAGGTCTTCTCGCGGATCGCGAGCGACCTTTCAAATAGAAGCTGCGCCCGAGTGAAGTCTCCCTGCGCTTGATGAAGCCAAGCGATATTATGTAGCATCATTGCCGTTTCAGGGTGATTTGGACCGAACAGCACGTTTTCGCAAAGCAACAATGCAATCTCGTATAGCATCTGAGCCTCAGTGTAGGAGGCCCGTAACCCAAGATAGCGTCCCGCGCTTGCCAGCAGGGTGACAACCTCGGAGTAGACTTGGGGACTCGCGTCAAATGGACGGTGTTCCATTTCCGTCTGACACGTTGTGAATACGTGAGGCAATAGTGATGCACTCAGAGGCCACAAGGCTGGATTTTCGTTGCTATCTCTCGGAAATATCTCTGCCAGCACTGCAATAAGCGCCCGCCGATAATGGTCATTTTCGTGGTTCGAGCGTCGGGTGGCCGCAACCTCACGCACCAGACGATGGAGACGAACAGCATCAGTCGTAACAGTCGCGCTCTGTTCATCTATAATAATTTCGCGATTGATAAGCGCAAAGGCCCGAAGTTCTGCTACTGCTTGTTCCAGCCCATCGGCGCTTAGCATTGAGGCGAACGGCTCATCAAATTTTTCGCGAGCGCGATGAAAAAGGAACAGCGGAATCGGTTCCGGCGCCAGTTGCGCGGCATGCAAAATCAATATCTCAGCGGTGGCGCTCGATTTCGCAACCTCGTCGATTGCGACAGTGAATGCCTTTGCGACGGTCAAGCCATACTCGACCGGCACACTGCGGTCGTCATCTAGAGTCGCCACGGGTGCTGCATTAAATCGTCTATTGTAGTCGGCAAGTGAACTCTCACGCCGCTCGCAAAAAGCCGCCGCCATCTCATGGGCGAGTGGCAATCCTTCTAACGCCTCGGACAACCCTTCAGCTATTTCGAGTCTGTCACTACAACCGCTACGCGCCAGCAAGAAGTCGGCTCCAACGTCCTTCGACCAAGTCTTTATCTCGATCGGCGTGGCAATGCTACGCCATGCATGGTTGTTAGAGGTCGCAATGATGCGCGCCAATCCCCGGCTTGGCAGACAGGGTTTCAACGAATTCGCATCGAGTGCACCATCGTAGATGAGCAATATTCGTTCCCCCTCGTGGTTCAGTCGATCAACTACTTGGCTAAGTGCCAGCTCCTGCGTGCCGTCGATGCGAACCCAATTAAGTCGAACCCCGAGATTTACCAGATCAGCGCGCATACCAAGTTCGGTTCGGGCGCCAATCCACCAAATAGCCCGATATTCGGCTGAATATTTGTGGCAATAGGCTATCGCCAACGTAGTTTTGCCGACGCCGCGCATCCCGTGGAGCGCTACGGCGGCAAGCTGCTGTCCTGGTCTCACTAGCGCGCTGTGCACTTTATTAAGTATTTCATGGCCGACAAAATGAGCAGGCACACGGGTTCGAAAATTGGCGACAGTGGCATTCCCGTCGCTGCTCTTATCAGCTTGTTGAGCGATGCTTGCCCCGCCAGCTCTTGGCGGTCTGACTTGGCGTGCTGCAGACCACGCGTTTCGGAGTTTCTCCTTGTCTACGTCATAGCCGGAGACCTCTCCAAACAACGCGTGAATAATTCTATCAAACTTATCGTCAGCGTCCGGGAATGATGTGCCCTTGCGCCAATAGCCGATTGTTGGGGGTTTCACCCCAACCACCTTCGCAAAGGCAATATCGGTATATCCTCGGAGAGGCGTTACGGGATTATTTCGAAGATACTTTGTTAGCAGTTCGCCAAAGCGCCTGCGCGCTGGACTAACGTCCGGCTTGCTCATGCCTTTCTCCACTGATCGGTGCGCTCAAGGTTATTACTTTCATCAATATTTTCAACCGCATAGTGGTTTGAGAAACTTCCAGCGGTTTGCTAGAGTCGCCAAGAGCGCCACACACCTGAGCGCGAACGGAGTTACATGAATGAGCAAGACAAAATAGATCGCCGCCTCTTTTTAGAGAGAACGTCGGATTCGTTTCACGACTTGCCCATTTTGGCACGTGTGCAGTTCGTACAAAATTTGCTGCTGTTCAATGGGGGCGACAAAGACAGCTCCCCCCATGACCCGGCGATGATTCTCGCAACTGAAGTATTGACGGGCGTAATTGCGGTGCTGGAGTCACGTCCGCGAGTGGCGAAACTGCGAGAACCTGCGGCGCGAGGTCCTGCGCAGGGTTAGGCTTTAATTTGAAATTTGAAGCCTCTCATATTGTTAAATCAGCCGCGAAAAAATTAAATTTAACATTCCAACGCTCCCGCTTGAGCGAAATCATGGGCCGTTCCAATCAAGGGAGCCGCTCATGCCCAACCACTGTCCATGTTTTCAAAAGCTCGAGCGTTGCGGTAACAGAAATCACCCGCTGTGCGCTTGTCCTCATAAATACCGCTGCGCGGCTTTGATCCGCGATCTGATCCGTGAAGCAATTCAAGCCGAACGGGCCCGCGCCGCGGCATCTGAGGCTGAGCTATGGAGCGCTTGCTTCGGCCAAGGTCCCCAGGTCGATCAACGGGCCAAGGACAAGCGAATAATTCGCGCCGCCTCGGCTAGAGCTTTCCTGACACTCCTGAGCACAACTCCAAAGCAAGCCGACTAGAGGCGCGCCTACGATGGCGCGCCGCCGCGTGTCTGATGCGCGCGAAGTTGTCTGAAAATTTCGTCGGCTGGAGGAAAAGGATGGCGATTAGCGGGAGACGGCCAGGTCGACAACAGCCGAGTAAGAATAGCCCTGCGATCAGGCCCATTAGCAAGAATTCAGCTTCGAAATCAAAGAATGATGCCGGACGCTCGCTTAAGCATCCCGGCAACACTTCGTGCGGCCCCCAATCGCCGTTCGATGACTTCTGGCCATCCCACACCCAAAGAGGAGGTTACAAATGAAGGATACATTTTTTCGTCCGAAGAGCGAAAACGATCCTCCAGAGCTAGGCGTTTTCGTCTTCTTGCTTATCTACATCGCGGGCGCCGACCCCGATTTCGTCATCCAGAAATGCCGCGAAGACATCGGCAAGCTGCAGGCCATGGGGATTATCGCGCTCGGCGCCTTCCTCTATAACTCGACGATATTCGGTGCGATCGCGATCCACCTCGCCGGGCATGCCGATTTCAGCCTTCTCGTCGGCGGGATGGCGTTGGCAGGCTATATTCTCGCAACGGACAGTTACATTTTCTTTCGCTGCGCGCATTTGATCTCAGGCTTTGAGCAGCTTGCCCAAAGTGGTCTTGAGATCGCCGTTCCTCGCAAGGTTCAGAAGATGGTACGCCGGATGCTAACCATCCGCCTGGCACAAAGCGCAAGTTTGGGTCTGATCGTCGGGCTGATGACCTCGCTTGTCATCTATTCGAGTGATATCCGAGCCCAGATCGAACGCGATCATCTTAAGGAGATATTAGGCACAAGCCGGCAGATCAGCGATCAGACCGACGGCAACATTAAGCGCGCGACCGATTCCGTTAGTGCCGCTACCGCAATAGTGAGTCAGTTGATCAAGCAGATCAACGGAAAGCTGGCCCGCGGCGTGAACCCCGCTAACGCGGTGCTGCATGCTCTTGAGGAGCGACGAACGACGGAAGAGAATAAGCTTGCTTCCCTGAAAGGTGAGCTTTCCCGGCTGCAGAACGGACGCAATGACAAGCTTCGCGCCGATCTGGCGGACGATCCGACCGTAGCGCACCAAAACATGGGCGTTCTCGCGGAAATCAATGCGCTGGAAGAAATTGCGGGAAACGACTGGAAAATCGGCTTCATCATCTTCTTGATCGAAATCGTCGCGGTCGGTTTTGACCTCGCGGCTATCCTCGCGAAAATGAACTGGCTGCCAACGACCTATTCGGTGCTGATGGCCCGCGAATATCTGGAGCGCATGGAGCGCGTCGTCAGTCAGTTCGTGCCCCCGTTTCCCGACGGTCCTGACGATCCGGATGATCGACCGGCAGGGATCCCCATCAACGACAACGATCCGTTTGACGGCGGCGGTCAGGCGGCCAACGATAATATCCCTTTGACACCAAAACGTGGGCGCGGTCGCCCGCGCAAATATCCGTCGTCGGCCATCAACGGCTCCGGGGGCACTCCACCGGATGAATGATAGGACGTGGAACGCGGCACGCGACACGATAGAACGAATGAGCAGGGGCGTGAGCCCCTGTTTCATTTTTTCCCAAGCACACCAAGATGACGCCCCTGCGCAACAGACCTCACGGCGATCTGATCGACCGTGAAGGCGGTAAACTTTCAGCGCGAACTCACACCAAATGAAATCCATCATGGCCGTGTGTGGACGCGAACGGATAGTTATCTTGAGGTTGTTGAGGATCGTCCGCTGCCAATGACAGAGGATGAGTCATTTCTCCGCCGGTCATGGTGAATTGATGTGCCCATTGAGTCTGCGACAGGCTGTTACCTACGCTGGGCATCTCAAAGTAATCGCTGGAGGACCGCTGAGGTCCCGTCAGCGCGGAAGCATTAAAAATAAACCCGTCGGCTATGGGTGAAGCTCCGGCGGCCAGCGTTGCAAAAGGCGGATCGACGATAAGTGTACCGCCCGAACCATCTGATCTCACTGTGAGGGTGCCCTCGTTCGTTTCAGATGTGAGGGTGATACTATCGACCGTCGAGCCATGGTCAGTTACGACCAATGTGTGTCCCGAATTTGTGTAGCTGGCGGTGATTGAGGAATCGTAAGGTAGGCCCGTTATATCCACCAACGTGCTCGTGCCGTTATAGCTCGCAATTGTACTACCGTTACTAGCGGTCACAACCGTATCGGTGATGACTGTGTCGCTCGATCCCTGAATGGTATAGGTATCGCCGCTCCTTATATGGATCGTATCGTGACTGCCCTGAATGGTAATGTTGGTCGTGCTCGCATTCAAATAGAGCGTGTCATTTGACGCGATCATGGTATCGCCAGAGCCAGACACGTTGAAATTGTCTCCGGTTCCCGCCTGAATGGTATCGCTATTCCCCGTCACGCTGATATTCGTGAGGCCGGAAGCGATGGAAACGTAATCGTTCGATGCGTTGATGGTCGTGCCGTTGCCGCTGACATCAAAGACGCCGTCGCTGGTTCCGGCGGTCACCACCTCATTGCTGCCATGGACCCCGAAATTGTCGTTGTTTCCAGCGATTACTGTATCTCCATTGCCGTAGACATCGGCTTGCGCGGTGTTCGAAATATGCACCGTGCCGCTGGCGATGTTGATATTGTCGTCGGCCGTCTGACCTACACCCGAGACGGTAACCGTGGTGCCGTTGGCGGCGAAGACGGTGTCGCCGCCACCATTGAGTGTTGCGCTTCCGCTGTTAACCCAGATATTGCTATTGGTCGCGGTTATGACGTCGTTGGTACCGGCGGTGCCGAGATTGTCACTTGTCCCGGCGACGATAGTGTTGTTATTGCCATCAACGTCGGCCTGGACGCTGTTGCCAAGATCAACTGTGCCGCTACCAATATTGACGACAACATCCGCTGTTTCGCCGACGCCTGAAACAGTAACCGTCGTTCCATTTGCGGCATACACCGTGTCACCGCCGCCATTGATGGCGGCGCTTCCGCTATTGAGCCAAATATTGTCGCTTGTCGCGGTGATTACGTCATTCATTCCGGCAAGGCCGATATTCCCATGCTGTCCGGCGAGGATTGTATTGCCGTTGCCATCAATGTCAGTCTGCACCCCGTTAGCAGCGTTCACTGTGCCGCCCGACATGTTAATGACATTGTCGGCTGTTTGACCCACGCCGGTGAGAGTGATCGTGTCGCCGCTAGCTCCATTGACGGTGTCACCGCCACCGTTGAGAGTCATCGAAACATTGGATGCCGTATTTATCGTGTCGCTCGTAGCGGTTACGATATCCGCCACTCCGCTATTAATGTTCAAGATGTCATTCGAACCCAAGGTGATCGTATCGCTCGACCCTCTCAGATTAAACGTGTCGCCGTTAGCAACGCTGATGGTATTGCCACTCCCCAAGAGCAGAGCCCCTGACGCGCCTGATCCCACCGTCACCGACGCATTGGATGCGATAATGAGTTCATTCGCGGTCGCTGCGGACAGCGAGCCGCCCTGGGCAATAACCGGCGTTTGTCCGGATGCTTCGGTAAGCACGAAGCTAGATGTGAATTGCCCGCTGCTATTGAATTCGGAAATCGTAAGCTGGTTGCTGGCGGTTTGAACGATAATATCGTCACCACTACCCAAAATGCCGTGCGGGGTATCGATGATCGTAATATTCACATCGCCGATGAAAGCAGTCCCGTTGCTTTGCGTGAGGACATTGCCGCCTATAAAGGCTCCACTGCTGTTAAACTCATTGACTGCAATTTGACCCGTTACAGTGTCACGAGAAACGATGTTGTGCCCTCCAAGTCCAACAAAATCAAACCCGGTGCCTACAACCTCTGCGGTACCGCTCAAAGTAAATGGCTGGTTACTTCCATTAGTGAGCACACCGCCATACGTCCATTGGCCGCTGCCGTTAAATTCCCATGCGATTACTTGGCCGGAGACCGAATCCCGTGTGAAGAAGTCGTGTCCCGCTAACCCTGCAAAGTTATAGCCGGTACCAATGACAATCTCTGTAGCGCTGGCAAGAAATGGCTGCCCTTGAAGGGTGGTGAGTACGCCGCCATAAACCCATTGACCGGCAGCGTTGTACTCCCATGCTGTTACCTGGTCGGTATTTACATCTCTGGTAAAGTAATCGTGCCCGCCGAGCCCCGCAAAATTATAACCGGTACCTATCACTTGCGCCGCAGGATTGATGAGAGCCGCCGCTCCGGTCAACGTGGTCAAGTTTTCTACAAGTGTCGGATTGTCGTTTGCATCAAACTCCACCACGGACACCTGCAAGGTCGAGTTGTTGCGTACAAAGTAATCTTGCGCGCCGTCGCCGGTAAAATTGAAGCCATTCCCTTGGATCGTTTCGTAATTTGCCAGCGACGTGGGGCTAACAACAGCGCCAAATGTGCTGAGACTTTGAAGTTCACCAGCCGTCAGTTGATCGAGGCCCAAGGTGTGTGCCTGCGCCAGCTCGGTTTGCCACGTTGTTAGTTGGGTCGAGTCGCCTGACATCGCCAAGGCAAGATCGAATGCCAAAGGAGTGGCGACATACAGGCTGTAATCGCGCGCGGCATTAAGGTCGCTGACAAGCCCCGTGAGCGTCGTTGCAGTGCTGTGTTGCAACGCATATTCCATATAAGGATTGCCACCGGTGACCGTCGACTGTTTCAGCGTGGCAAACACACCTGCTTCCACAGCCGAATTCGGATCGGAGGAACTGTATGTGTGTCCATAATCAGTGGGATCATTCAGCCCAAATGTGTAAATGCCATAGATATAGCCATAGCCATATGCAGGCACATTCGAAAGCGTGCCACCCATCTCTTTGAGAACCGCATTGAGCGATGAGGCCGCTGCAGTAGCCATGGCCTGTGTAACAGCCGGATCGCCATTGTTATCGATCCCGGTTGCGCCGAGCGAGAAGCTATTGGTTGACACCGAATAATTCAACAAAGTGATGCCGTCAGGCACGCCTCTATATCCGCTGCCAAAAATATCGCTGATTACATCGCCAACAATGTTTCCGATGAAATCGCTGCCAAGGGCAAGTGAAAAAGCCGTCAATACTGCGGTTAACGGGTTTGATACAGCAAGCACGTCGATGAGGTCAGCAACATTGGCAAGTTCTGCAGCCGTAGCAACCGCACCCGTAACTTCACCTGCAAGAGTTGGGGTCAATAATAATCCCGCAAGCGTGGAGCCTACCAAAGCACCCCCTGCGCCGCCAATGCCGGATGCAAAATTGGCTACGGTGAGTACTGCGCCCGAGCCATTAGTAAGGCCAAGAGCTTGATATGCATTATTGACCAAAGCCTGAGTTACCAAGTTACCCGTCACACCGCCTGTGAGTACTCCAAACTCACCCGGTAATCCGAGCGCAGTCGCAATTTCTGAGCCCGCCAGCGAACCACCGATACCACCTGCGATGTCGAATGTGGACTGAGCGAAGTCTTCGGCGAAAGTCAGATTCTGCCCTGTCGTCGGCAAGGACGAATGAATAACTGCATCGGCGAAGGCCTGCGCAGCAATGGTTGCCGGAAGATTATTCTTGATCAGAACACTTGTGATGAGTTGCGTCGCCAGAGTATCAGCAATCGCCTGCACAAAGGCGGGGTAATTGGCGCTGGGGTTCACTGTTTGCTGCGTCGTATGACCATTAACATCAACTGTTGTAGTAAGGATAGTATCGCCGGTCGTGGGATCTATATTGACAAGCGTAATGCTCCCATCGGCGTTCGCTGTGAATGATCCAAGCGTTTGATTGGAGCCGTTGGTGATGGCTCCTGCCGAAGGAATCGTGCTTGAACCGGAGCCGTATGAGAAAGCAACCGAACCGTCGAGTGTGCCGTCCGCGCTTAGGAAATTCTTTTGCGTCAGTTGGTCGGTGATGCTCGAACTATAAAGACTCTGCGTGACTCCGCCGTCTGAAGTTGGCGCAAGCGTTTGAACGGGATTTCCGGCGTTGCTGACAAAATTGACATCGCCGACGGCGTCAATCGCAGCTTGGGTATTTGCTATATTTTCGGAAAAATTACTGCCTATGCTTACGCCAATGCCGGAACTGCCTAGATCAAGCGTTATTGGCGACTCGGTACTTGAGGATGGCGTAATGTTGACAAGCGCGCCGCCATTTATGGCCTGAGCAATTGTTGGTGTAGCCCCGGCTGCGTAATTTATCAAATGCCCATTTGCCGATATGGAACCAGAACTGTCGGTGTTGCCGTTGACCGTAGCAAACAAATTACTGGAGCTATTATAATAATCTGAAGTGAACGCAGTAGCACCACCATTCAAATTATAGGTCGTGACGTCCGAACTTCCGTCAGTGTTTTGTATAGTCAACTGCTCAGGCTGCCAATTGGTCGTTGCAGTTAATGTTACACCGCCTTGTTGATAAGAAATTCCTGTCGAACTGACAGTTAGGCCGACAAAATTTGAGTCTGAAATGAATTGATTAGCCGCTGCAATTGCACCCGCAAGATTTCCACTACTCGCATAACCGCTGAGCGCCGCGAAATCATTAGCCTGCTGCGTCGTGGTTACGAACGCAGATTCAATATTATCTAGAGTTTGTCCGAGGGAAGAGGCTGAGCTGTTTAAGCCTTGAACTATGCTGGTGAAGGCCTGGGTGCATGCATTCTCGGCAACTTTTGCGTAAGTTTGTTCTATTTCCCAGCTTAAAACAACCAACCCATACGATACTGGCGGCGCCACCTCAAGAGTCCCCGCCGCTGCTCCTGCCACCGGAAGCGCTAATAAACTACCATAAGTATTAGAACAAATTGTAGATAGTGTTTGAATTTCTAAATTCTGAAGGCCCTGAGTGGCCGCGGTATTTGCAATTGTTGTAGCGTCCTGTGCATCTCCATACCAGTTAAGAAATTGAGCAAGCTGTTGTGGAGTTAGCGGGACGGCTGACATATGAGTTCCCCATCTGTTGAGGTGTGTGGATTTCGGTTAGGCTATTGTTTGCGATCGCGGCGAAACGAGAGATATTTTTTGGCAACAACAAAGATCAGCATGCAACAAGATGGGATTATCGCTATGGCAACCGAAGGATAGTCGATCGGTTTATGAGTCAAAACCTGACCCAGTATGTACATAAGCGCGACGAGCAGAAGTATGCTCGACGCGATGTAGAGAAACCACTTATACAAATTGAAAACGAGAAGGGGTATCGGGCGACTATTTTCACCACTAGGTCTCGTATGTTTGTTAACTCCTGCCATTTTTCATCTCCCGCTAAATTTGAATAGTAACAGTGGAATTGCGTTGAAGATCACAAAGGCGATGTGGTGAAGACGCCATCGTAAAACCGCGGGGGTGGTACCCCATCGCGTTGGATACGGTTTACCAATCCAAACAATGGAAGGACCTAAAGGAGTGATGTTGAAAAGCAGAACATCTATTGTTGGAATTGGCATCACTCACCGCGAGCAAACAAAACAATGGGGCTATGAATTTCTGCGACGCAGAATCCGTAACACAACCTCCGATTGCTTTCAAAGACATTTGCACAGGGATAATTGTGGCACTGGAACGTCATCCTTTCCGGTAATTCATTCCGATTTCGATTAGCGAGGCGTCGGCTTTTGCCAGTGTTGGCACTGCATGTGGCGCCGATGCCGTGCGTACAAACGCTTCTCGCGCAATCCCTTCATGGTGGACCAGAGCCACTCCAGCGTCGCACGAATTTCCTGAGCCCTCTGGTGGCGGGGAAGCTTGCGCAGCCCGGCAATCTTCTGGCGGAAGATCTTCATAATTTCAAATTCTGGGCAGCCTTCTTCTTCTACCGACATCAGTTCGGCGGGTAGAAGGTCACGGCCTGTAAGTTCGGCCGCTACCGGCTTAAAGTGGATCGGCACGAGTAGCCGACGCTCATCTTCCTGATTTTCGTTTGCCGGAGAGAAAGATGGGGACACGAGCGGGGCTGGCCCGGTCCCTTGCTCAGTCTCCCCCGAGCGCCTTTTGCCGGGCGAGCCGTTCGTCGTCGAACGAACGATACTCTATGGACTGCTCCCGCCTGGTCGCATCG
>Ga0206879_1144_pt1 | contig 15613 bp, 17 predicted proteins | sample Alteio_BWOrgCont_5_FD_152897 | JGI IMG/M metagenome (GOLD analysis project Ga0206879, IMG submission 152897) | Enriched cells from forest soil in Barre Woods Harvard Forest LTER site, Petersham, Massachusetts, United States -... | ecosystem: Environmental > Terrestrial > Soil > Temperate forest > O... | reverse complement strand
TGGTGGTGGCGGAATGGGTTTCATGGGAACCCCTCCGGATATGTATACCCTGGTGGTGAATTCGAATCATCCCCTGATTGGCCGGATCAGTGCGGAGCCTGATACGGACAAAAAAGAACAACTCAGTAAACAGGCGGCCGATCTGGCCCTGCTTTCTCAAAATCTGCTGAAAGGTGAAGAGCTGACTAAATTTATTAAACGAAGCGTTGAGCTCATTGCCTAAAAGCGTAGTTTTAACTTAAAATCCAGAAAATATGAACAAAGGTCTTATTGCATTGGGCGTGATTGTCCTGATGGCATTTATAGTTTTTATGATGTACAGGGGTTCCTACAATACTGCTGTTTCCCTGCAGGAAACAGTGAGCCAGAAATGGGGGGATGTGGGTGCTACTTATCAACGCAGAGCTGATCTGATTCCTCAATTGGTGGCCACTGTAAAGGGCGCTGCTGAAAACGAGCGCAACATCCTGGTTTCTGTTACCGATGCCCGCGCAGGTATTGTCCATGCAAAAGTCCCCGGGGATTTCGACGTGATTGGTAAAAAGATCAATACCGCTATCAACCTGGCTTTTGAGGCCTATCCCCAAATCAGGTCAACTGAAAATTTCAGCGATCTGCAGGCCCAGCTGGAAGGAACGGAAAACCGTATTGCATTCGCCCGCGAGGAATACAACAATTCGGTACGTAGCTACAATTCACACATCCGCGGTTTTTTCAACAGCATGTTTTTAAATAAAGCCATCTTTACTGTTAAGGAGCCCTTTAAAGAAGCCGCCGGATCAGAAGTTGCTCCCAAGGTGAGTTTTGAAAAGGATACGAAATAAACGGGATGTCCAAACACGCCAACGTATTTTTTAAGCCCGATGAGCTGGAACATATCAAGCAGTCCATTGTGAAGGCAGAACACAATACATCCGGAGAAATACGGGTGCATCTGGAGGACAAGTGCAAGGGAGATTCCATGGAGCGAGCCGTCCGGGTTTTTGCAAAATTAAATATGCACAAGACCAAGCTTCGCAATGCGGTTCTGTTTTACCTGGCGGTGTCAGACCGAAAGTTTGCCATCTGCGGTGACGAGGGCATTCACAAAGCGGTCAGGGATAATTTTTGGGACAGTATTAAGGAGCATATGCAAGCGCGCTTCAAAGAAGGAAAATTTACAGAAGGACTTTGCGAGGCCGTTGAAAAAGCGGGCGAACAACTGAAGACTCATTTTCCCCACAAACGGGATGATGTAAACGAACTGAGCGATGAGATTTCAATCGGGTAAAGCGCTTATGGGGAGGGGTTACGGGCGAATATTTTTTATCGGTCTGGTTCTCATTCTGTCTTTTTTTTCAGGACCAATTGCAGCAGGCGTTGTTCCTGATCGTCAGAATCCGCCGCGACTGGTCAATAATTTTTCAAAAGAGATGCCCGATTTTTTGTCTCCAGCTGAAGAAAGCAGTCTGGAGCGTAAGCTTGAATTGTTCAGCGACAGTACTTCGAATCAGATCGTCATTGTTGTAGTGGATGACCTGGGAGGACTCGAACCTCAGCAATTTGCCACTCAAATCGGCAACAATTGGGGCGTGGGTCAAAAGGGGAGGGATAATGGCATTGTTATTCTGGTAAAGCCTACCGGTGGGCCGGGGCAACACCAAACCTTTATTTCAGTTGGAAAGGGCCTGGAAGGAGCGATTCCTGACATTGCCGCCTCTCACATTGTCAACCGGGAGCTGATACCTCATTTCAGAACCAAAGATTATTACGGCGGTCTGAATGCCGGGACCGACGTTTTGATAAGTCTCGCAAAAGGAGAGTATAATTTCAAAGATTACCAAAAGAGGGCTGAAGCGCCCCGGCATTTCAATTTCGCCTACTTCATTTTTATTTTTGTAATCCTGTTTTTTATATTCGGAAGAGGAGGGGGCGGAGGAGGTTATACGGTCGGCAGGTCGGGAATGTTTTTCCTGGCAGGTTCGCTTTTGGGAAGAGGATTTGGAGGCGGTGGTGGCAGTGGCGGCGGTTTCGGTGGCGGTTCTTCAGGAGGTTTCGGCGGATTCGGTGGAGGAAGTTTCGGAGGCGGGGGATCGGGAGGTTCCTGGTAATTTATTTTTTCTCTTCAACCAAAACGAACACCTCTTCGTTGTCCCTTTTCATCATGTATTTTTCCCTTGCGAATTTCTCAAGATTTTTGGGATTGGTCATTAACTCCTTCATGTCGGTCTTGTTTTTATTGATTTCAGAGCTGAAGTATTTTTTTTCGTTTTCCAGCTTTCTGACCTCTTTACGAAGTTCAAGCTGTGAAAGCATATCGTTCTTGTCGAAAAATCCTACCCATACCACAAAGGCCAGAAAGGTGAGTACATACTTATTGTTCAGATAGGCGAGTGCTTTTTTGAGCATAGGTAAATTTAGGGGAATGAAAAATGCCCGGGGGAGACAACCGGTAAAGTTTTGAACAGGAGGTTTTTAATTTCTCTGATTAATTGACCAGGAGATTGCAGCCCCTGAGGTCGCTATTGTCGAAGCGACCGAGGATTTCAAAGGTGTTGTCTTCGTTCAATTTACCCAGGTCCTGGGTTGCAATAAACGAACAGGAATAGAGGTTTGCAAGATCGGTAATATTAACGCCCCCGGTTTTGCCTTTTGGGGCCAGGGCAAAGGGGTCGTTTCGGTCGCGGATGGTAATGCTCATCCAGGGAGGGCAGGCGAAAATGCCATTTCCTTTGGAATAGGCCTGAGAGAGCAATTCGGTCATTCCGTATTCTGAATGAACAGAATCAAGGCCGAAACTTTTTTTAAGAACCGCGTGAATTTCTTCTTTTACGAGTTCTTTTCTTCTTCCTTTCATTCCTCCTGTTTCCATGATAATCCCACTTTGCAGGGGCGGGCCTTTCAGCGCATCGAATTGTTCAGCCAGATCGAGCAGGGCATAGGATACGCCAAGTAAAATATAGGGCCTGGATTGTTTTTCAAGGTCTATTATGCATTGGATAAGTTCCCCGGTATTGTCCAGGAAAAAACCACTTTCCCTGTGTTTTCCCTTTTTGATAAGCTTGTCAGCCATGTAAACAAGGGAGGAGGCGCCCTGCTGCAGGTAGGAGGGCAGCAGGGCCAGTATAACATACTTTTCAGGAGGTCCGTAAAATAATTCAAAGCTGTGCAAAAAACTTTTTTCGTAAAGCTCCAGACTGCTTACATAATGCCGGCTTTGGCCTGTTTCAGTTGTGCCACTGCTTAAAAATACAGTTTCTTCTGTCCTGTTTTCGCAGATTATTTTTCTGCTTTTAAAAAACGAAACCGGTAAAAACGGGATTTGGATAGTCTCCCGGACGGAGTCTGGATTTATCTTCAGCAGTGTCAGGTATTCCTTGTAGACCGGGCTGTGCAGGGCCTGAAAACGGAATACCTCGAGGGCCAGGGGTTCAAATGAGCGGGCATCAGAAATTGAAAAGAGCTTGTTGAGTAGTTCAGTTTCCTTCATGATCAGGCTTTCTTCAGGCATTGGTCGGGCTTTTGCTGGGCTTGTTATAATTTTGTAAATTTACCTTTCTGTGTTTCTAAAAACAAAAATATCAGCAGTGCTTTTTGTTTTGGTTGCTTTTGGCTTTTACGGATGCCTGAAACAACATACGATTTCTGATATCCCTGAGATTTCTTTTCAAAGTTTTACTCAGTCGGGGTCTGATTCTGCCGTACTGACCATAAATTTTCAGGATGGAGAAGCGGATATCGGAGAACCCACAGGGGATACCACACGAAATATTTTTCTGATTTACTACCGGGATACCGGAGGGCTATTCAAAAGACGCTATTTACCCCTACAATACGATTCACTTCAATTCTCGTACTGCATGCCCTATGCCACTACGGGAACAGGCAGTAAATCTATTACCGGCACCATTCGGGTGACTCTGCCGGGACTTGATACTTCAAGTGCAGCTATCGGGGGACCCTATTGGTATCCGAGTCCCGGAAGTTATTTTGGAACTACATTTATTCCTACCGGATACCCCGTAGATACGCTTATTCGTTTCAATGTGTATATCTACGACAGGGCCGGTCATAAAAGCAATACCGTCAGCACCAACCTGATTCACATTCCTTACAGCTGGCATCGTACTCCCTGAACAGTTGATACCATACGCTCTAAAATCCCGATTTTTTTATTTAACCATTACTTAACATTGCCGTGCAATGCGAAGCTTAACTTTACCCAGGATGGAAAATAGCGGGTATAAAATACTGTTGGTTGATGATGAACCGGATATACTCGAGTTTCTGGGTTATAATATCAGAAGAGAAGGTTATATGGTTTTTACCGCTATTAATGGTAAAGACGCTGTTAGCATCGCGAAAAGGGAAAAACCCCACCTGATTATTCTGGATGTAATGATGCCTGACATGGATGGAATTGAAACCTGCCGTGAAATAAGGGCTCTGGATGGCTTAAAAAACGTAATGATTGCGTTTTTAACGGCCCGCAATGAAGATTATTCGCAAATTGCCGGTTTCGAGGTTGGTGCCGATGATTATATCAATAAGCCCATCAAACCCAGGGTTTTAATCAGCCGCATTTCTGCTTTGCTCAGAAGATATACCCATACGGACGCGGAAGGGGGGGGCTCTGATAAAATGAATGTGGGCGGGCTTAAAATTGACAGGGAAAAGTACATTGTTGTAAAAGAGAATCTTGAAATCAATCTTCCCAAGAAAGAATTTGAATTGCTGGCCCTGCTGGCCTCGAAACCCGGAAAGGTTTTTACCCGGGAAATTATTCTGGACTCGGTTTGGGGAGATGACGTTGTGGTGGGAGACCGTACCATTGATGTTCACATACGCAAATTGCGCGAAAAACTTGGTGAAAACTATATCAAAACAGTTAAGGGCATAGGCTACAAGTTTGAATTTTAGTGCGTACATTAGCCGGAGTGGCGCTTAAAAACAAGCTGACTCCTTTTTCTCTGGTCTTATTGAGTTCTTCTCTGGTCTCAATAAGTTTCCTCTTAATTTTGTACCGTTTTGGGTTTGTCATCCTTCGCACTCCTGCTGAGTTTACGATTCTTCTAAGCTTTGTTCTGCTGTTTCTCGTCTCGTTTGTAATTCAATTTTTTTTTGCGCGTTTGTTTATATTCAAACGGTTAAAAAAAATTTATTTCTCTATTCACAATTACAGGAATTCGGATGAAGCTCAATTGAAGCGAAATGCAATTGAGTATGGTGAGGATGTGATTGAGGACATTGATAAAGAGTTGAAAATATGGGCCGAAGAGCGTAAAGCCGAAATCGATCGACTTAAAAAACTGGAAACCTATCGCAAGGAATACCTGGGTAATGTTTCGCATGAACTGAAGACCCCCATATTTAATATTCAGGGTTATGTACTAACCCTGCTGGACGGAGGACTGGAGGATAAAACCATTAATAAGGATTACCTGCAGCGGGCAGAAAACAGTGTGGAACGGATGATTGGGATTGTGGATGATCTGGAGGCTATTTCGCAAATGGAAGTAGGGCAGCTCGAACTTGATTTTGAAAAATTTGATATTGTGGAGTTGTGCAAGGAGATTTTCAAAGCCGAGGAAATGAAGGCTACCGCAAAAGGGATTATGTTCGGATTAAAGGAATCAAATGAATTGCCGATTTATGTAGTTGCCGATAAATTCAGGATCAGGCAGGTGCTTACCAATCTCATTGTGAATTCGATTAAGTACGGAAGGGATTTTGGGGAAACAAAAGTGAAATTTTATGACGTTGGGGAAATCGTTCGTGTTGAGCTATCGGATAACGGAATAGGCATTGATGAAAATCATTTGCCCAGGCTTTTCGAACGTTTTTACCGGGTGGATAAGCATCGCTCCCGTGAGCAGGGAGGCACAGGCCTTGGGCTTGCTATTGTCAAACACATACTGGAGGCACACAACCAATCGATTCACGTGATGAGTACGATCGGTGTGGGGTCGGTGTTTTCTTTCACGCTAAAGAAGGCTGGATAAGGCCTGTTCAGCTGTTAAGCCGGATTTGGAAACCGCGTTGCCCTCCGCGGCCGATAAAACGGCCGTTTCGAAGCCTTTGTAGGCTGAACTTTCCTTTATGGCTGTCCCGATGTCAAATTCTTTCTGCGAGACAGACCAGGCGATTTGTTCTTCTTTAAATTTTTTTGCAAGGTACTGCTGTTCGGTCTGACCGGGTGTGGGTACAAAAACAACCTTTTTGCTGAATCGGCTAAGGTCCATTATCGTTGAATACCCCGGCCTGCAGATGATGAGTTCGGATTCTGAAATTGCTTTTTTCATTTCAGTTGTGCTCAGGTGGTGGGCGATTGTTGGTCCTTTCATTTCGGGCAAGGCCTCTGTTTCGCGCAGAATCTCTGTTTCCGGCAGGCCCTGCACAATAAGGCTTCCGGGTACCGGATTCATTTTTCCAAGCTGCTGCCTTATTTTTTGCTCGAAAATGCTTCGCTGGGGTTCGGGGCCGGACAAGATAAAGAACAGTTCGTATTTTTTTTTGCAATTGTTTTCTGTTTGTTCTTTTTCATCGGTAAGCGTATCGGATTCAAACCTGCTGAGCGGACCAATAAAACGCACATTGGCCGGTCGGGGATTTTGGTGAGAGAGCGCTCCGGAAAAATTAACCGGACCTTCGAAGTCAGGTACCCAGCATTCGTTAAATTTTTCCAGTTGTTTCCGGTTCAGGTAATTGATGAGTTTGTTTGCAAAGGGGGCAGGGATAAACAATTGGTGTGTAAGGATCACACAGGGTATTTTGGCTGACCATAGACCGTAGCGGTTATCTGAAATGACGATGTCAATTTTCTTTTCAGCAATAAGGTCCTGCAAAGTCCGGTTTTCGCGGCGGATGGCCGTTAAAATTTTAGGTATTTGTAAAATCAGGCCCAGAATCATAGCTTTCCCTTTGGGGAATCGTAAGCCGTATCCCGGAAACTGAATAAATTCAAGCCGGGGGAATTCTTTGCGCAGTATCTGAAGGGCTCCGTTGTCGGCCGCCAGAATGACCTGGACTCCTTTGCTGAGCAGAATTGTGATCAGGGGAATACAGCGGGAGGCATGGCCCAGTCCCCAATCCAGAGGGGCAACTAAAATACGTTTTTTATCCAAAATTTGTTTGCTGCAAAGATTGTAAATTTACACAATGGCCAGAAGTAAATTAGAACGTTTTGCTGAAGTTTCCTCTTTTCCGCATGTGTATGAATTTGATTTCAGGGAGCTGGATTCAGGATTTAAACTGAAGGGAAACTGGAACAAGGAGCATTTTAAAAACGATCAGCCGATTGTTCTTGAACTGGGCTGCGGTAAAGGCGAATACACCGTGGGTCTTGCAAAGAAATATCCCGGCAAAAATTTTATCGGAGTGGATATCAAAGGCAACCGGATCTGGCGAGGGGCAAAAACTGCACTTGATGAACACATTGCCAATGCGGCTTTTCTCAGAACCCGGATTGATTTTATTGATTCCTGCTTTTCCATGGGGGAAGTCAGTGAAATCTGGATTACCTTCCCCGATCCCCAGCCCCAAAAATCAAGGATACGAAAGCGACTCACATCCCCTGTTTTTCTGGCGCGCTACAAAAAAATTCTGAGTCCCGGAGGGCGGATACGCCTGAAAACGGACAGTCAGGAATTGTGGAACTACAGCCTGGAGGTTGTCAGGGAATTCGGGCATACGTTGATTTGCTCCAGCCCTGATCTGTATGCCGATCCTTCGGGGGATTTCGAAGACGCTGCGTCCATTGAAACCTATTACGAAAGCAAATTCAAAAAGCTGGGCTTTACGATCTGTTACCTCGAATTTAAACTTATGCCGCCAGCGGCGAAAACTTGAACGAGTGCAGACCTTCAACGCCGAGGAACGGATACGGGAACTTTCTGACATTGAAGCGATCAAAAAACTTCCGGAACGCTTTATTCAGGAAAAAGTGGTGCTGGGAATCGACATTTACAAATACAGCGAATATTCCCCGGTTCCCCAGGTGTATGTGCCTGTTCTGTTCGAAAACCTTTATACGCTGACAGTTGCCAATGTTCTGGAATACGAAGTTTTTATTTTCGGAAATTACTGCAAGAATGCCGTTGAATTCAGGAGTCGTTTTATTCCTACCGGAGACGGGGGATTTCAGATCTTCAACAATCCGATTGAAGCACTTGTTTTTTCGATTTATTTTCAGTTGAATGTTAAGCGCTTTAATTCGGGAGGGAGCAAGATCGATCTACTTAAAAAACTTCAGAAAATTATCGGCACCATTGAGTTGAGGTATGCCGTAACTACCGATCAGCTGTATTCCTACAAGTCGAATTATTACGGAGTTTCCATCATTAACAATGCCCGGATCCTTGCCAAGGACCACCTGAACCGCATGCTGATTGACGACAATACTTCCGCCTGGCTGATCAACCATATCAACTCGGTTGAAAATCTGATTGATATGGATAAGAATGCCTTTGCCTCGACCAATTACTTTAAATCGTATGATGTTCAGCTGAAGACCTTTTTGTTTGAGAAAAAGGGAGCCTTTAAATCGGTGGACGTATTAAAAATAGGAGCCATCAAATCAAAAAATACTGAACTGAATATTTACAACCTGCATTTGCAAACGGTCATGCGGCTGATGATCGAAAAGCATGCGTATGACATCTATGTGATCACGCTTGGAAATCTGAATACCAGGGGTATTGACTAGGGATGATCGATGTTGTAATGCAGGCCACGGCTTTCTCCTCTTTCCTGCGCGCCTTTGATAATAAGGTAAGCCACATTGATGATGTTCCGGAGTTCGCAGAGTTTTGCCGATACGATGGTTTTGTTGTAGAGGGTTTCGTTCTCCTGGTAAATGATTTCGAGCCTGTCAAAGGCTCTTTGGAGCCGCAGATCGGACCTGACAATACCTACGTAATAGGTCATGATGGCCTGAACCTCCCGGAGACTCTGGGTTATCAGAATCATTTCTTCGGGAGCTTCCGTGCCTTCGGCATTCCAATCGGGCAGTCGGGTGCATAGTTCTGTCCCCGCAGCCGACCGAACGGATTCGGCACTGGCGTGATTGGCGTAGACCACCGCTTCCAGAAGGGAATTGGAGGCCAGGCGGTTGGCTCCGTGTAATCCGGTGGAGGCACACTCTCCAACGGCGAACAGGTTTTTGATGGAGGTGCGCCCTTTTGTATCGACTTTAATTCCCCCGCACATATAGTGAGCAGCTGGGGCGACAGGGATCATCTGCAGGGCAGGATCAATTCCAATGGTCTTGCATTTTAAATAAATAGTCGGAAAATGTCTGATGAATTCAGGGTTGTTGAGATGGCGGCAGTCGAGGTAAACGCAGTCGGTTCCGTTTAGTTTCATTTCGTTGTCGATGGCCCTTGCTGCAATATCCCTTGGCGCAAGGGAAAGCCGTTTGTCGTATCTGTGCATGAATTCTTTTCCGTCCAGTGTTTTGAGCACAGCTCCGAATCCACGGACAGCCTCTGAAATAAGGAAAGAAGGGTATTCGCCCGGATTGAAAAGAGCGGTGGGGTGGAATTGGCAGAACTCCATATTTTCGATGGTGCCCTTGGCCCTGTATACCATTGCCACTCCGTCACCGGTTGCAATGGTTGGATTGGTGGTCACGCTGTAAACGTGGCCGGCGCCTCCGGTGGCAACGAGTGTTGTTTTGGCCAGGATGGTTTCAATGCGCTGGGTCTTTTGATTCAGTACGTAAGCTCCATAACAGGTGATGTCGGGCGTTCGCCTGGTAACTTCAATTCCTAAATGGTGTTGAGTTAACAGATCAATGGCAAAATGATGAGGCAGGATTTCAATGTTGGGATGCCGGTGTACTTTTTCGAGCAGGGCTCTTTCGATTTCGAAACCGGTACTGTCTTTGTAATGCAGGACCCTGCTTTCTGAATGGCCCCCTTCTTTGGCAAGATCGTATTCCCCGTTTTCGGCCTGGTCAAAACGCGCGCCCCAGTTGATCAATTCCCGGATGCTATCGGTTGATTCCCTGATAACCATGCGAACCACCTCTTCGTCACACAGGCCGGCTCCGCAAGCAAGGGTATCTGCTATGTGTTTTTCGTAGGAGTCGGGTTCGTGCATAACCGCGGCAATCCCACCCTGGGCGTATTTGGTGTTGGATTCGTCTTCGGCTACTTTGGTAACAATACTGACTTTACCGGCGGAAGCCACTTTCAGGGCATAACTCAATCCGGCAATACCTGAACCCAAAATTAAAAAGTCGGTAGTTCGCTTCAATTTTCGTAACTTTGGTTGCTGAACATGGAAAATAGTCTAAAAAAAGCCATACTCGTTTACGCCGAAAATACGCCGAATCCTTCGGCTATGAAATTCGTGGCCAATATACCTATTTTAGACTCAACTGCCGTCGCAGAATTCAAAACGATTCCTGATGTTTCTGTTTCGCCCATGGCTGCGCAGCTTTTTCAGTTTCCTTTTGTACGTCAGGTATTTATTTGCGGAAATTACATCACCCTTACCAAAAATGATACCGTTGCCTGGGAAGAAGTGATTCATCCTGTGCGGGAGTTTGTAAAGCTTTTTCTGGAAGAAGGGAAACCGGCTGTACTTGAATTTCCCAAACAGGAAGATCCGTCAGATTCAACGGACGTGGAACTGAAAATCAATGAGATCCTTGAAGAATACATCCGGCCTGCAGTGGAGCAGGACGGAGGCCTTATTTCTTTCAAATCATTTAAGGAAGGCGTTGTAACCGTTCAGATGAAAGGTTCGTGCAGCGGCTGTCCTTCTTCAACGCTGACGCTGAAAGCAGGAATAGAAGGTTTGCTTAAGCGAATGGTACCCGAAGTAAAAGAGGTTGTAGCCGAACCGGCTTAGTTTTTACACGATCCGGTCAGATTTCCTTTTCGATCCAGTCCCCGTTGTTTTTTATCAGTTGAATCAAGGCCTCAACCGCATTGTCGGAGTTCACATTGCGCTTTACCACTTCTTTGCCTTTGTAGAGGGTAATTTTTCCAATGCCTGTTCCTACGTAGCCGTAATCGGCATCGGCCATTTCGCCGGGTCCGTTGACGATGCAGCCCATGATTCCGATTTTAATTCCTTTCAGGTGACCGGTGCGTTTGCGGATCTTTTGGGTGGTTTCCTGAAGGTCAAACAAGGTACGGCCGCAGGACGGACAGGAAATGTATTCGGTTTTTGAAATACGGGTACGCGTGGCCTGAAGAATACCGAAGGCTGTACTGTTAACCAGGGCAGGAGCATTGTCTGACGAAAGCCAGAGTCCGTCCCCGAATCCATCAATAAATAAACCTCCGCAGTCTGCAGATGCCCGTAACCTGAATTTCTCATCATCCAGCTGGCTATAGGATTGTTTAAAAATGACCGGGAGCTTACATTTCAGATTTTCGAGTTCGAAAAGGGCCTGCCGCTGTCTGGAAAGTGATGTTGCATCAATTACCAGCACGAGGGTTGAGGAGTCTGCCTTCAGGTCTGGCTTGCTCAGCGCTTTTATCGTTTCGCCTGTTTCTTCGGGACTGATCCTTATAAAATTCAGCTGGCCGGAATGCTCCTTGCTGCTTACAAATTCTTCAAGCGAAAACAAGGGGTAGGAGCGGGGATTGGTTTTGAGTTTAAGCCAGGTTTTATACTTGTAAATCAAGCCCAGGGTTCCCGGAATTGCGAAGCCGGCCGTTTTATCGCCCAGGTAAATGTAATCGCAGGCCTGATCACTGATCGTCCATTTATCGGTAGCCGCTGAATAGCTGTAACCCACTGAAAAAAAATTGGCGGGCTTCAGTTCTCCCGCACGGGTACTGAAATCGGCTACTACGCGGGGTACGTTGCTGCCACCGAGGGATCCTGTTTCTGCAGTAGAGCGTCTGGAGTATTCGAAGGGATTGTGTTGTTGAATAGTTGAATTGCCGGAGGAACTGCTCAACGTATATTTTTCGATCAGGAGTTTTGCAACAGGAATTTCAAATTCAGGTTCTTCGGTCAGGGACACTCGTATGGTGTCGCCCAGGCCGTCTTCCAGAAGCGTTCCAATACCAACAGCAGATTTTATTCTTCCATCTTCGCCTTCTCCGGCTTCGGTGACCCCAAGGTGAAGGGGATAGTTGCGCTGGCTGGCGATCATTTTATTCACGAGAAGCCTGTAGGCCTGAACCATTACCAGGGTGTTGCTGGCTTTCATGGATAAGACAATATTATGGTAATTGAGGTCCTCGCAGATGCTTAAAAATTCAAAGGCTGATTCGACCATTCCTTCAGGGGTATCTCCGTAGCGGCTTAAAATGCGGTCGCTCAGGGAACCGTGGTTGGTTCCTATGCGCATGGCTGTTCCGTATTCCTTGCAGACTTTCACAAGCGGAACAAAGCGTTCGCGTATGCGGTCGAGTTCGGCCTGATAAGCAGAAGCGGTATACCGGTGAACTTCAAATTTTTTTTTATCTGCGTAATTCCCCGGATTAATCCTTACTTTTTCGACCAGACGTGCGGCCAGTTCGGCAGCGTTCGGGGTGTAATGAATGTCAGCAATCAGGGGATTCGAATAGCCTCTTTTGCGCAATTCTTTTTTAATTTCGGCCAGATTCTGAGCTTCTTTCAGACTTGGCGCCGTGATGCGAACATAATCGCATCCGGCTTTTATCATCCGTATGCTTTGTTCAACCGTTGCAATGGTATTGAGCGTATCGGTTGTTGTCATGGATTGAATACGGATGGGATTGGAGGCGCCCATGGGAAGGTCTCCTATTCTGACTTCGAGGGTTTTGAACCTTGAGTATTCAGTCAGGCTGTTGCAGTATTTGTAATTCGGGGTTTCAGACATTTGCTAAAGCAAAAGTACTAATTCGCTTTGGGTTTTGAAGCCTGTTTTTGTTTCATCCAGGCGTTTGCGAACAGGGTCAGCAGAATCATGGCCGTAGCAGCATAAAAACCTGTTCCCATGAGTTCTTTTTTTCTGAAAATCAGAAAGGCCAGAATGATCCCGTAAACCACTTCGAGATTTACCGTGAGGTTAAAGGTATAGGGACTTATTTCTTTCAAAATGGAGGAACTGATGACGAAGGTAAATGCAGTTGCAACCAGAGAAAACAAAAGCAGCAGCAACAGATTGGTTTGACCTATCTGAAAAAATCCGGCGTCGTATTCGCCGGTAATCAACAGGTAAATCCCTACAGCTATAAAACCGAAGAACAATTCATAAAAAGTCATTACCGTGGAGTTGTTTTTTTTTACCAGACCGGCATTCAGAACTGTAAAGAACGCTGAGAGAAGAGCGGAGAAGACGCTGAGCAGAATGCCCAGTTTGAATTTTGTTTCAAAGGAAAAAATCAATGAAATGGAAAGGATGACAACAAGCCCGTATGCAATTTCTATCCAGTTCACTTTTCTTCTGAAAAGCAGGGGTTCTATCAAGGCTGTAAACAGGGCTCCACAGGAAAAACAAGCCAGGGTGAGGGAAATCGTAGAGATTTTTATAGCCTGATAAAAGCAAAGCCAATGAATCGCTATTAGAATTCCTACTCCCGCAAATCTCAGGAGCTGGGCCGGGCTGGCTTTCAGGGAAATTTTATTGGCAATTAAAAAAACAAAAATTCCGGCGGAAGCGATGAGCATGCGGTACCAGATGAGGTGGCTTGCGGGAAGGGTAATGGAACGGCCGAAAATCCCCGCAAATCCCCAGATAAAAACAACGAGGTGAAGCAGGAGATAATTTTTGTTCTTATTGAAAATAGGCAATTAGTTTATCAGGTCTGTTATTTTACCCGATCTGAATAACTCATGGTGCGGGTGTCTACCCTGATCTTTTCCCCCTGATTGACAAATAAAGGGACCATGATTTTAGCTCCTGTTTCAAGGGTTGCAGGCTTGAGGGTGTTGGTTGCCGTATCTCCTTTTACGCCAGGTTCGGTATAGCTGATTTCGAGCTCAACAAATGTAGGTGCTTCAGCGGTTATGGGTTCTTCGTTTTCAAAAGCGATTTTCACTTCACATCCTTCTTTTAAAAACTGGGCTCCGGCTCCAAAAAGCGTTTTGGGGATATATACCTGCTCGAAGGATTCGGGATCCATGCAAACGATAAAATCGTTTTCCAAAAAGATGTATTGCATGGTTTTAAATTCAACACGAACGATCTCCACAAGTTCGCCCGAACGGAAGCGGTTTTCAACAAGCTTTCCGTTCTTCAGGTTGCGCATCTTGGCCTGGTAAAAAGCCCTCAGGTTTCCGGGTGTGCGATGCTGGTATTCAAGAATCTGACACAATTCTCCGTTGTACCTGATAAATGATCCGATATTGATGTCTCCTGTATCTGCCATGTTTTTCTTTTTGGGACGACGAAGCTACTACAAATTAGGCTAAATTCCAAGCCCGGCCACAGGCCCTGGCCGAGAGGAAATGGTTTCGTGTTTACTTGCTGTTTTGAACGATGGTCATTTCAACCCGTCTGTTTTTTGCCCTTCCTTCAGGAGTTTTGTTGTCTGCGATGGGTTTGCTTGCGCCAAAATACTCGACAATCATTCGGTTATCCGTAAGGCCGGAAAGGATCAGGAAGCGCTTTACCGATTCGGCGCGTTTTTTAGACAATTCCATATTGCTTTTTGCATCGCCTACGTTGTCGGTATGGCCAGAAATCCTGAGCATCCATTCCGGTTTCTTTTTTAACAAACCGGCCAGTTCAGTTAAGGATACATAGGACTGTTCCTTGATCACATCTTTTCCGTTCTCAAATTCAAGATTGGAGAAGGCTGTTTTTAGCACTTCTTTTTCTTCTTCTTTCAGTTTCACTTCAACTACCTTTTCCTTTGGTTTGGGTTCAACAGGAGCTACCGGTATAACAACCGGGGCTTCGATTTTTTCAAAGTGATACAGGCCGTCCTTTGATTTGATCAGCTTGCGGTTTTTTCCCATGTAAATCAGAACGAGGGAGTCCTGGGGAATATCTTCTCCCTGCAATGTGAATTTGGATTCGTCGGGCAATAGTTTCTCGTAAATAAATTCCCCTGATTTGTTTTTGATAATGACTCCGATCAGATTTCCAGCCGAATCGGTAACTGTTAATTTAACAACAGGGCAGCCTTGATTTTCAACGGGACCCGGAACATCCGGGCATTTATCATATTTATCAGCGACCCCATCATGGTCTCTGTCCGGACATCCTTTTAGTGCTCTCGGCCCGGGCTCATTGGGGCATTCGTCCTCGCTGTCCTTAATGCTGTCGTTGTCGGCATCGGGGCAACCTTTGGTCCAGATGGGTCCTTTTTCGGTTGGGCAATCATCCTCCTTATCGGGAATTCCGTCCCCGTCTGTATCCGGACATCCGTTAAATTGCGGGAGACCTGCGATATCGGGACATAAATCATCCTTGTCGGGAATTCCGTCCCCATCCCTGTATGGACAGCTGATTGATGGATCGCTGAGACCGGGAATAACCGTTTCACTTTCCTCAAAAGTCGGAAAAGCCCTGAGTTCAATGGTTTCGTATTCGGCCTTCAACAACAGTTACAACAACATCGGTTTCGGCTTGTCACTGAATGCGGGTCCGGTTCAGGTTTACGCGATTGCAGACAACATTCTGGCCCTGATCGTTTACAATCAATACCAAAGTGCTTCGAATGGCTCTGAATTTGAATTACCGGCCTATACCAAG
>Ga0206879_1143_pt1 | contig 15653 bp, 14 predicted proteins | sample Alteio_BWOrgCont_5_FD_152897 | JGI IMG/M metagenome (GOLD analysis project Ga0206879, IMG submission 152897) | Enriched cells from forest soil in Barre Woods Harvard Forest LTER site, Petersham, Massachusetts, United States -... | ecosystem: Environmental > Terrestrial > Soil > Temperate forest > O... | reverse complement strand
CACCTTGATAATAAGCTTCTCCTACATGGTAAGCTGTCCAAGCATCAGCATTCTCAAAGTCTTTGTGAGTAAGTAAGATCTCAAGCACATACTTCTTTTGTATGGTACCTACATAGGTAATTATACCGGGATAATCATTCTTGTAAAAGCATATAGCAACTAGGTCAGAAAAATTCTTCTTGATGTCATCGGGAGAAGAATCATGAAAATAATGCTTGGCTGAATCCAACAATGCAGGAAAATCAGATTGAAAACGGGAAAACTGTTGTATAAAAGCCCTTCCCCTGGTCTCCGGTGCAGGATTAGGATTATTCACATCATACAGCGTAATGAACTTCTTAACTTTTTCTTTTTCAGAAGCTACTTGTTTTGATTGTACACGTATGTAATGATCCGTTGTAATAACATGCGGTATATCAATGGTATTACCCTTAGGCATGTGGCAGCTTACACAATTATCACTGACCTTATTCCTGACTTCGATATTTTCTGTACAAACTTGCGTTACCTTCTTTCCATGGCAATTCTGACAAATAGTATTGAACCCGGTCTCGCCCACTGAACGAACATCTACATGAGGATCGTGACAGGTAACACAAGTAAGTGAATTGAGATAGGGCTTCAAATCTGCACTCCTCGATCCCCCCCATTGGCGGGGACTTATCACTACTTTCCATATAACATTTGCTCATTTTTAACCTGGCTATATGTGAGGCCATAATAAACTCATCTTGCATACCTTCGTACTTGGGCATAAATACATCCTCCATATCTGAAAGATTGGTACCCGGCCTGAAATCATAATAGGATTTACCGGGTTTTAAAACTGAATTACCCTGCAAATGGCAGCGTTGGCAAACATCCACTTGCAAGTCTACTGGTAGTTTAGCCGGATTTACAATGGTGTAGTCAATTGCTTTTGTAGTATCTATAATATGACCTAATTGTATGGCCTTTACGTGTAAGTCTCCTGGGCCATGGCAACGTTCACAGGCTATTCCACTCGGTACGCTTACAAACTTATTGGTAGAACCTTCTACAAAATCCGGATATGAATTGTGGCAGTTCATACATTCAAGACCTACCTCACGGGTAAAGCGAGAGTTAAACCCATCTGAGAACCCGGGCGCCAGATCCCATTTTCCTTCCTGGGTATAAAAAGTAATTGGCGCTTGATAGAGATATCCATTAACCTTGTATATGTGCGAATTGGTATGCTGGCCTGAACCAATGATATAATTGATCTGTTGCTCGCGTTTATAGATAGTATCCGTTCCTTGCAAGCGATATTCTAAAATGTAAAGACTATCAGCTTTCCAAAATGGATGGTAGTAAAAATCTTTGGCTTTATCGTATACTACTTCGTGCGGACCAAAGTACGCAGAGCTTTTCTTTTTACTTGCTCTGTCAAACGATTTACCCATACCAGTATGCATAAAAGAATCGTGTATACTCTGGTGGCAAAGCATGCAGGTATGCATACCCACATACTTTACAGTATCATTTGTATTCAGGTAATGCTTTGCGGTATCTAAAATTTGAATAAAGGATGGCTTAGGTGCGGACTGATGACAACGCACAACAGAACAAATAACCGCACTAAACAAGACTATTGTAAATACGTATTTGACTATTAACGACTTTCTAAACATTCTTTATCAAGAAATATATGTGCCACAAAGGCACAAGGTCACAAAGTTACACAAAGCAAGCATTGTGCATCTTAGGGTCTTTGTGACTTAGTGGCAAAAACCTATGTTACTTTCAGAATAGAATTAATTCTTTCGCGGATTTGGGAATGGTTGTATTTGGACAAAACAATAGCCCCACCCCACCTCCCCATTTGGGGAGGAGAAGAAATCAGTGAGTCGATGTATAATGACTTACACACTAAGATCAGATTGTCCTTTTGGGCCATAGCTAATAGTTCGAATACAAATTCTGATTTTCTATATTTTTCAGAATACGATTGAGCAGAAAAATCGCGAATGGGCCAAAGACAGGAATGGTCTCCGTTACCTAATGTTGGATATTTCTCAAAACAACTCTTTAGCAAATCGGTTTTATTTCCAACATTTTTCAATTGAATAAACACGGTAGGTACAGAACGCTTGCTTATAGCTTTGAGAAAATTTTGCAGAGGAATACCCGCCTCAACTCTCTTAGCAGAAACAGAAAAATATCTACCCTCATTTATTAATGCTATGTGTGGAGGAATACCATCTATACCTGCTATAACAAGCCAAAGCCCGGAATTAATTTCTTCTGGGGAATTTATCACCTCAGCTTGTAGTGAATAGGAAGAATCGTTTTCGGTAAAGACCATTTTAAACTTCTAATTGACCAGAGAAGACAAATGTTGCAGGACCTTCTAAATAGACATTCTTAAAGCTTATACCTCGACTGGACTGACGACTAACGACTGACGACTTATGACTAACTTTAGTAAACCACACCCTCAAATTTCCACCCATAACTTTAATATCACAATAATCTTTTGCAGTCGCTTTACCTTTGCTTGCCAATACTAAAGCAGCAGCAACAGTACCTGTTCCACAGGAAAGAGTTTCATCCTCTACTCCGCGTTCATAAGTTCTCATCAGAGGTATTTTACCCCTTACTTCGATGAAGTTTACGTTTATTCCTTCCTTTTTAAAGGACGCAGAGTTTCTTATAGCTTTACCTTCTTCGTAAACATCGGTATGCAAAACATCATTCACAAACTTCACGTAATGAGGAGAACCGGTATTAAGTATATAATGATCGTTCTCAACTTTGATCTTGTCAACGTCCTTCATTTTAAGCTTTACTACATCACCTTTTATTGTAGCCTCGTGAGCTCCGTCTATAGCTATGAAATGAGTTTTATTGCTCTTTATGGCACCCATACTTTTTGCAAAATGTGCTATACAGCGCCCCCCATTACCACACATGGAGGTGGGCTTCCCGTCAGCGTTTACATAATACATTTCAAAGTCATACCCCTTTTTATTTTGCAACAGCATCAGTCCATCTGCACCAATACTAAAGCGGCGGTCGCATAATTTCTTCCAGAGAGCATAGTTATTCTCTTTCAGCTTTTTATTGCGGTTATCAATGATTATAAAATCATTTCCAGTCCCCTGGTATTTGTAAAAAGTGATCTTCACAAATTAAATTTTTTGAGGGTATTTTTATCAACCACTTTATCAAAAGGTTTAGGTTCATCAGTAAAATCAACCACATATGCATCCTGGTTAGATACCAGGTAATACAAGTCATTCCACTTCACTAGCCTAAATGAGATATTTGAATTGATACCATACAAAACTATTTTATCCAGGCTCATCTTATAGCCTTTAAAATTGAGAGGCGATTGCCAAAACTCTATTCGCCAATTGGAAGACTTATTAATTTGTGGTGTTTCATTCAGGGAAGCAAGCAATGAATCTGAATTATCATTCGTAGTAGACGAAGAATCAATGCTTGTTAATGAAATATTCGATACGCTCACAAGTTGATTGGTCATAATTATAGCATTCTCGTAATTCTCTTCCTTGCTTACAAAAGCAAGAGTATCATTGCTGTCAACGCCCCGCTTAACAGTATCTTCTGTTTTCTCCTCAGGTTTCTTGGTATCATCAACTATGGGTTGAGCAACACTACTTGTATTATTTATAATAGGAACAGCTACTGGTTTCTTGTTCTGGTTAGCAATTTCACCTTGTATGCTATCCAACCTTTGAGATATTTCATCCTGGCGAGAATCTATTTTAAGAATGCCCTTACTCAAATCGTTAAAGTGACCCAGGAGTGATTTTATACCCACAGCAAATACTACACCTATGGTTACTCCGGCAATTACTCCGAAAGAAAAAAATCTGATTTTATTTTTTGAGCTTCTTTCCACTACATGAAATTGATTCTGCAAATTTAGTAAACTATTCGCTGTTAATTATTGTTAAATAAATCAATGTTTATAGGCATTCTACAGATATTTGTATTCGCAAACCTTAAAAATAATTCATCGTATGAAAGCAATCAGAAAATTTATTTCGATCTTTTCAATAGCCCTAATGGGTGGAGTTACAGCCATTGTTATAAATCACTTTTATACTAATAAACAAAACGATTGGGCAGCAGAATCGCACTTGCGAAATCCTATGCCGGTAAAATTTGTTGGCCTCTCTTCTGCCATGCCCGAAAACAATACAGGCTTTGTAGCTGCTGCTCAGAAGTCTGTACCTACGGTAGTACACATAGAATCGAGGGTAGAAATGCAGGGACAAGCCAATTACAATTCCATATGGGATTATATTTATGGTAATGGCCAGCAAAGGCGTGTTGAAGGAACAGTAAGCGGATCTGGAGTTATCGTTTCGGCTGACGGATATATAGTAACCAATAACCACGTAGTGGATGAGGCAGGTAAAACCATAGAGGTTACTCTATCCGACAGACATACATATAATGCTAAAGTTATTGGTAAAGATCCGGCTACCGACCTTGCCCTGCTTAAAATAAATGCCAAAGACCTTCCTTTTATGGAATATGGTAATTCAGACGACGCCCAGGTAGGTCAATGGGTGTTGGCAGTAGGTAATCCATATAACCTAACTTCTACAGTTACGGCAGGTATTATCAGTGCCAAAGGCAGAAATATAGATATATTGCCTAACGACCCTTCGCGCAAGTTATACCCTATTGAATCATACATACAAACGGATGCTGCCGTTAATCCCGGCAATAGTGGTGGTGCCCTTGTTAATACCGACGGCCAACTTATTGGTATCAATTCAGCTATTGCATCCCCAACGGGTTCTTATTCAGGTTATTCATTTGCTATACCGGTTAACCTGGTAAAAAAAGTGGTTGCTGACATGCTTCAGTACGGAATGGTGCAAAGAGCCTTTTTGGGGGTAACCATTCGCAATGTAGATGCTGATGTGGCAAAACAAGCAGGCCTTAATGGTACCGAAGGTGTTTATGTATCTGAAGTAGAACCTAATGGTGCTGCTGAAACAGCTGGAATAAAACCGGGAGACGTTATTATAAAGATAGGTGACCAAACTATAAATGATGTTCCCAGCTTAGAGGAACAAGTGGGTAAATACAGGCCCGGTGATAACCTTAACATTACCATTAGCAGGGATAATAAGGTAATGAACATACCCGTATTATTGCGTAACCTGGATGGCAATACCTCGGTTATGAAACCGGAATCGAGCCCATCTGCTACAACTATAGACCAACTAGGTGCTTCTTTTGCAACTGTATCCGGAACTGAAAAAGGTAAGCTACATATTGATAACGGAGTGAAGGTAGCAGGACTCGGCGATGGAAAATTAAGAGCCATAGGTGTAGAAAAGGGATTTATCATCACCAAAATAGATCACCAGGACGTAAATAGCCCCGACGATATCCAAAAGATAATTGACAATAAATCGGGTGGAGGAATATTAATGGAGGGCATTTATCCAAATGGAATGAAAGCATACTATGCCTTTGGAATATAATAGGGACGGGGGTTTTAAATTTTTCAGCCAAAACATATACCCCGAAAGTATTTTTTTTCCTAACTTTGCACAACTTTAAAAATTACCTCTTCTACTCTTAACTTACCTCCCTAGATGAGACAACTAAAAATAACCAAATCGATCACCAATCGGGAAAGTGCTTCCCTTGACAAATATCTTCAGGAAATAGGCCGCGAAGAGCTCATAACAGCGGAAGAAGAGGTTACATTAGCCAAGAAAATACAGGACGGTGACGAAAGGTCATTAGAAAAGTTGACCAGGGCTAACCTACGTTTCGTAGTTTCGGTTGCAAAACAATATCAAAATCAAGGACTTAGCCTACCCGATTTAATTAACGAAGGTAATTTAGGACTCATAAAGGCTGCCAAGCGTTTTGACCCCACCCGTGGATTCAAATTCATCTCTTATGCTGTGTGGTGGATACGTCAATCTATCCTTCAGGCTTTGGCAGAACAATCCAGAATAGTACGCCTTCCTCTCAACCAGGTTGGTTCCTTAAATAAACTGAATAAAACATTTTCACGCCTCGAGCAGGAATATGAAAGAGAACCTTTACCGGAAGAACTTTCTGAAATTCTTGACTTGCCTATGGATAAGGTGAAAGATACCATGCAGCTTTCGGGCAAACACGTATCAGTAGATGCACCTTTTGCCAATGGCGATGACAACAATAGCTTGCTTGATGTGTTGGTAAACCATGATTCTCCAAGAGCAGACAGTATGCTCATTAAGGAATCATTGAAAAGAGAAATAGAGCGCTCCCTTTCTACCCTCAGCGAAAGAGAGAAAGAAGTAATTAAACTCTTCTTCGGTCTGGATGTTCCTCATCCGTTAACCCTGGAAGAAATTGGTGCAAAATTCGACTTAACCCGCGAAAGGGTAAGACAGATAAAGGAAAAAGCCATCAGAAGGCTACGCCATACTTCCCGTAGTAAGCTCTTAAAGGCCTATTTGGGATAGCAGAATTAAACTTTTGCTGTCATGTGTTGAAGACCCCGGCAATAAAATGTCGGGGTTATTTTTTGCCCCTTCCCTGCCTTATCCCTTCCTACTCAAACGGGAGAAGGCGTTTCTTTACAAAAAATGCTGATTGCATAGACAATGATACGATCTAAAATAGGGTAATGCTTTCCCCAAATGGGGAAAGTAAAGAATGGGGCTATAAAAAGGGTTATTTTTTGCCCCTTCCCTCTTTTGAATAGCGAATATCGATTAACGAATTTTGATTTTTGAAGTAAAACTAAAGCTTCTTCGAGAATTCTATTTTGCTATCCAGGATACTATAGTCTTTACGATCTTTGCGGTGTTATTTCTTTGTGAACTTTGAGGTAAATGTTTCTGACAACTTACGACTTTTGACTTCTCATTCTCATATTCAGTAGCTCAACAATAAGGGCAAACCCTAGGGCAGAATAAAAATATCCCTTAGGTATAGAATAATGGAATGCCCCTGCTACAAGGAATATACCAACCATCATAATAAAACATAAAGCAAGGGTTTTGATTGTTGGATGGCGGTTAATGAATTCGCTGGTCTTGCCCGAAACCCATATCATAAAGATCATTCCGCAAGTAACAGCCGCAGCCATTATTACAAAGTTTTGTATCAAGCCTATAGCTGTAAAAATAGAATCGAAAGAAAAGAGCATATCCACTAAAACAATCTGCAGGATAACATTGCGGTAAAGAGCAGGCTTAGCGTCTACCTCTCTTTTATGTTGTTTACCCTGAACGTGTTCTTTTAATTCATTAAATGTATTCCACAAAAGATAGGACCCTCCCAGGAAGAAGAGTATATCTCTTACACTTACATTGAATGACGAAATAGAAAATATGGTATTTGTTATCCTGGAAGCCCATACAATGGCAAATAGCATAGCAATACGCATTACAAGAGCCAGTGTCAGACCAACTATACGCGCTGATAATCGCTTATCTTCCGGCAATTTTACTATCACCAGCGAAATGAAAATGATGTTATCGACACCCAAAACAAGCTCGAGAACTGAGAGCACGAACAAAGTAACTAAGCCGTGAATAGAGAATAATGCCGAAAACTCCTGTGCCATATTCATGATAACACAAAGTTAGAGTTATTTACGTATTTGTTCGTTTAACTACCTAGGCCTATAAAGTGCTGACTCACACTCGATAATTACTTTACTTTTGCTCTATCCTGCCATTATGAAAAAGCTTTATTGTCTTTCCGCATTCTTATTATTGCTCTCATTTTATTCGTTTGGCCAAAAACCCACGCAGAGCATACATGGCACTGTAATTGATAAAGAATCGCAGTCTCCCCTTCCAGGCGTAACTGTTATTGTAATTAACACCGATAGCTTGATTGGTACCACAACAGATGCAAATGGAAGATACTCGCTACATCATGTGCCCATAGGACGAACCAATGTTCAGTTCTCATTTATGGGCTACAAACCTTTTGTACTTAATAATGTGGTATTGGATGCCGGCAAGGAAGGCATTGCCAATGCCAGTCTTGAAGAATCTATTGATACTCTAAAAGAAATAGTAATAAAAGCCGGACGAGATAAAAACACCTCACTGAACGAAATGGCAACCGTCAGTAGCAGACAGTTTTCACCCGATGATGCAGGGCGTTATGCAGGTTCACTAAGCGACCCTTCCCGCATGGCAACCAACTTTGCAGGTGTGGGTGTAACGGATGATACCCGCAATGATATAGTGATACGAGGTAATTCTCCGCTGGGCCTTTTATGGAAGCTGGATGGTGTAGACATTCCCAACCCAAATCACTTTGGAACACTGGGCTCAACCGGAGGGCCCGTGAGTATTTTAAATAACAACGTACTGGATAATTCCGATTTTATGACTGGTGCATTCCCTGCTGAATACGGTAATGCACTGGCAGGTGTTTTTGATTTAAAAATGCGGAGCGGCAATAACGAACAGAGTGAATTTGCCGGACAAATAGGCTTTAACGGGTTTGAACTAGAGGCCGAGGGCCCTTTCTCCAAAAACTCTGCTGCCTCTTATCTGGTAGATGTGCGGTATTCCACGCTTGTATTATTTAATTTATTGGGAATAAACTTTGGCTATGCAGCAATACCCCAATATTCTGATATATCTTTTAAACTTAATTTTCCAACAGCCAAAATGGGATGCTTTTCTGTATTTGGTATAGGCGGACCTAGCTGGATAGACCTGTTGGCGAAAGATCTAAGCAAAGACAATTATAGCCTTAGCCCGTTTAACGAAGATACTTACTTTGCTTCGAATATGGCTGCAGCAGGTGTTTCAAACAAATACTTCTTTAACGAAAAGACGAGCCAGACCATTTCCTTTGCAGTTACAGGAATACAAAACACAGTAAAGATCGACACCAACTATAGCAGTGGAGCGCAAAAGATAACCTACGGACAAAACTCTCTTGATCTTACTTATATTTTGTCATATACACTCAACACCAAGATAAATGCAAAAAATACGGTTCGCTTCGGAACATCCATTGACTTCCTCCACTCCAATTATGCAGATAGCGGCATATTGAGTAATGGTGAATACCGCTATAACACTAAGTTTGATGGTACAAACCCTTTATTACAGACTTATACCGAATGGCAACATAAGTTTACAGAGAATGTAGTAATGAATGCAGGTTTACATTACCAGGAATTCTTTTTAAATAACAGCACTGCACTCGAACCCCGCATTGGTTTTAAATGGCACTTTAGCGAAAAGCAATCTGTAGGTATTGCAGCAGGCATGCATAGCGAATTACAACCCATGTATGTTTATTATTACTCGAACCAGTTGAACAATTCCACGTATCAACTGACAAATAAAGACCTTGGCTTCACACATAGTGACCATCTTGTGCTTTCGTATGATAACAGCTTTGCCCCCAGTTGGAGAATGAAAATAGAAAGTTATTATCAATATCTCTATGATGTTCCAATACAGCAATATCCAAGCACATATTCAGCCCTTAACCTGGGTGCAAGCTATTATGACAACCCTGTAGATAGCCTTGTAAATAAAGGTACCGGAAAAAATTATGGAGTAGAATTAACCTTAGAAAAGTTCTTCAACAAAGACTATTATATACTCTTTACCGGTTCACTATATAACTCTACCTATGTTGCCAGTGACGGTATAGAACGCAACACAGCATTCAACGGAAATTTCACACTCAATCTTTTAGGCGGGGCTGATATTAATTTAGATAAAGCAAAGAAGCATCTGATCACTATCAGCTTAAAAATAAATTATGCAGGTGGCAAGCGTTACATACCTGTAAACTTGCCAGAGAGCCAGGCAGAAGGTACAGAAGTATTTGATAACAGCCAGACCTTTACACAAAAATATCCCGACTATTCAAGGGTTGATCTTAAGGTAGGTTTCAAACTTAATGGTAAAAAAATTACACAGGAATGGGACTTTGAAGCACAGAATATTTTTGGCACCAAAAATATATTCCAGCAGATATACAACCCTGAAACCAATACTATTGAAACTGATTATCAATTGGGTTTCTTTCCTTTAGGTTCTTATCGCATAACTTTCTAGTCCTCTCAACCCCAAACCAATATTGGAACTTCAATACATTTAACCGCAGAATACACAGAGAAAATCACCGCGCTGAGAGCGCAAAGTGTCACCCTGAACTTGTTTCAGGGTCGCATCCATACGCCCCAAACCCTTAAAGGGGCTTTAAATAGCTATTACTTGGACTTCGTAAATCTGAATTCGTTAATCGATATTCGCAAATCATAAACTCCCTTTAGGGCTCTGGAGCCAAAGCAACATTATCACTCAATTTCCCTATATTTGTTTACCTAAATACCCATCCAAATGAGAACCCTATTTTATTATCTTTCCTTTGCCTGCATTCTGGCCATTGCTTTATCAGGTTATTTCTGGCATGCAGCACTGTGGAGCCTTGTAGTGGCAATTCCTATAATTATAGTTGGAATAGTTGACGTTATACAACCTAGCCAGACCATACGGAGGAACTTCCCGGTAATAGGCAGGATGCGCTACTGGATGGAAGCATTGCGCCCCAAAATTTATCAATATTTTATAGAATCTGATACCGATGGAACCCCATTCAATCGTCTTAACCGTAGTGTTATATATCAACGCGCTAAAAAAGTAAATGATACTACTCCTTTTGGTACACAGCTAAATGTATATGAAGTAGGCTACGAATGGTTGAACCATTCTATCTCTCCTCTTGATTCTCATAGCCTGAACCATGACCCCAGAGTGCTTGTTGGTGGCCCAGATTGTAAACAACCATACTCCGCTAGTATTTATAATATTTCAGCTATGAGCTATGGCTCACTCAGCCAGAATGCTATTATGGCACTCAACTCAGGTGCTAAAATTGGAGGCTTTGCACATAATACAGGCGAAGGTGGATTAAGTCCTTACCATTTGGCACCGGGTGGTGATATCATCTGGCAAATAGGTACAGGCTATTTTGGATGCCGTAACCAGGACGGTTCTTTTAACTACGATCTGTTTGCAGAAAGGGCTGTATTGCCTAATGTGAAAATGATAGAGATAAAGCTTTCACAAGGTGCTAAGCCAGGACACGGAGGTATACTACCAGCCAAAAAGGTAACCGAAGAAATTGCCAAAATACGTTTGGTTGAAATGGGCAAGGATGTAATCTCTCCTCCTTACCATAAAGCATTTAAGACACCTATTGAAATGCTTCACTTCATAAAAAAACTACGCGAGCTTTCCGGTGGAAAACCTATTGGCTTTAAACTATGCGTGGGTATGAAGAGCCAGTTCCTTGCTCTGTGTAAGGCTATGGTAAAGACAGGCATAGCACCCGATTTTATTACCGTTGATGGTGGTGAAGGCGGAACAGGTGCGGCGCCATTGGAATTTTCGAATTCAGTAGGTATGCCCTTACGTGATGGATTGGCTTTTGTGCATGATGCCTTAAATGGTTTTGCTTTAAGAAAGCAGATAAGGATAATTGCATCGGGTAAAGTGGCAACAGGCTTTGATATTGTAAAGCTACTGGCATTGGGTGCTGATATGTGCAACAGTGCAAGAGCTATGATGTTGGCTTTAGGCTGTATACAAGCGCTGGAGTGCAACACCAACAAATGCCCGACAGGCGTTGCTACGCAAGATAAAAAACTACAAAAGGGACTTGTGGTAGATGATAAAAAACACAGGATAGCCAACTTCCATGATGAGACGGTTAAGAGTGCAATGGAGCTTATGGGTGCTGCTGGCATATCAGATACCAGCAAGATGCACCGTTCATTTATATATAGGAGAGTAAGCGCTGCAGAGATCAAAACATACGCAGAAACATATCCTTATATATTACGTGGCTCCTTGCTAGAAGCACCATATCCAGAGCAATACCAATACGATTTATCTAACTCAAGCGAAGAAACCTTTGAGCCTTTGATAAAGAGATAAGTTAAGGTTAGAACTTAGTCTATCAATTCAAGCACCAATTAATTTTATGCAATGAAATACCTATTCTTGCTCTTGACATTGATGATTTTCTTACTTATGGGATGTTTTATAAACTCTAAAAGTAATTCTAATAAATCTGTCCAAGGTCCTGTAGATTCTTTGCAAACACTCTATTTTGAAGGCTTTCAAATTAAAGTTCCCAAAGATTGGATAAAGTTAAAAATGCAAGGAATCGATTCATATGTAGGCGCTCTTACGAATGGCTTTGACACTTTAGAGTTCGATTTTGGACAATATTCAAATGACTTAACAGATAATTTCGAAAACCAATTATATGCTGACGATACTATCAACGGTAAGGTTGGTTACATTACTAAATCTAAAAACAATGAAAAAACATTCTTAGGTTTATACTTTGGCGATATTGATGGACAGCGCTTTAATCTTTGTACACCTCACTCAAAAAATGAGAGCATCATTATTTCAATCTTTCAAACCATCAGATTTAAAACAAGCGATACGACGCGTAATTCGCGGTCAATAAAATTTTTACCAAAAGAATTTAAATAGAACGTAATATTGAGTATTTGCATTTAGTTGCAAGTAAAGCTTAAAGTGGGATTAACTCTCTTTTATTATCTCCTCTGCCCTCTTCAAGGATTCTTCAATGGTTGGTAATACCTCTCCCCAGCACCTGCTAAGTTGTACTTAGATAAGCTGTACTTAAGCAATTAGAGGTGTGCAAATCAAACATGCTTAGTAACCATACTGGCAACGAGTTTAACCCCACCCCACAAAAACATCATAATGATGCGCAAAATGATTCCTGTAAAAGCAATTATGGGTTTAGCTTTTTTTAATGTATGATTAAAGAACTTCATTATTGAATAAAGAATTTTTCTTCTATCATTACGGCAACCATTATAGTTGAAAAAATAGCGACAAATACCCATAGAAAATAGGCTATGGAATGTCCGCTGCCTTCTTCTGCTAGAGATTTAGCTTGTGGATAAACAGGAGTTGCAGTAAATATTCTTTCGGCAGCATAAGTGTTTTGTTGAATTGCAGTTTCCATACTATTTGGATTTAAAGGTTATTATTAATACCTACTGCAATACTATGCACAGTATCTCTTTTAAACTGTGACATTAGTCACAGTCTGAAAAATATTAAACTTTCAGTCGAAGACGTTGGCGATCTTGATAAGCTTTTGTTGGCTAAGGATTTGTACTTTTTTGCCTGTAAGCTCAATGCTTCCCTCCTTTCTTAATTCCAAGAGCAGACGTGTAACCACCTCGCGTGCCGTGCCAACCATACTTGCCATATCTTCACGGGTAATTGAAACATTTACAGTACATCCATCTTTTTCATAGCCATAGGTTTCTTTTAATAGTAATATTGCCTGAGCTAATCTTTCCTTTACGGATTTATGAGCCATATTAGTAATGGTTGTTTCTGCTACTTTTAATTCAGCAGAAAAAAGCTGAATGATCTTAGATGTAAGCCTTGCATTCTCTTTTACCAGATCCGTGAATACATTAACAGGTATATAACATACAGAAGAGGTTTCCAAGACTGTTGCAGAGCATGAGTATTTATCACCACTCAACACTGATCTATAGCCCATTACATCACCATCCACGCATAAATGTATTATCTGTTCCTTTCCATCGGTGCCCATTTGAGTCACCTTTATTTTCCCACTATTAATGCAATATACTCCATGAGGATATGTGCCTTCTTCAAAAATTTTTTGTCCTTTTTTGTAAATCGTACATTTCTTTGAAGAGTCCATAATTCTGGCTTCTTCCAATCCCAATTCATTGAATATGGATTTATAACGTGCGCTGCAATAGTAGCAACTGTCTTTTACTAATTCGGTCATATATTCGGACTTTGATTATTACTCAATTACCTTCCTTAATTATCTCCTTTGCCCTCTTTAATGATTCTTTAATTGTAGGCAATACGTTTTCTCTTCCTACTTTCTCTATCAGGTGCGATTTTTCAAGCTCCTTGTAAACACCCGGCTGCATGCCAGAGATAACAAACTTGGTTCTCATTCTTTTAGCTTCGTTAAATACAAGCTCCAGCGTATGAAGCCCAGTAGCATCAATAACGGGTACATGGCGCATGCGTATGATAAGTACCTTGGGAGATGTTTCTATAAAGCGCATGGAATCTTTAAACTTATATGCTGCCCCAAAAAAGAAAGGACCATCTACCTCAAATACTTCAATCCCTTTAGGCACTTTGTATTTACTAATAGCTTTGGGGTCATCTGCATCGTCCTTGTCATTTATATCATTAGTAACTACGCCCACATTGCTTATCTGGGTCATACGGCGCATAAACAAGAAAGCTGCCAATACCATACCCACCTCTATAGCAATGGTTAGGTCGACAAAAACAGTGAGGCCGAATGTGGCAAGCAAAACCGCCGCATCGCTTCTTGATGTTTTAAGTATCGCCACAAACGATCTCCATTCGCTCATATTATAAGCCACCACAACCAATATACCGGCAAGGCAGGAAAGCGGTATCAGTGTTGCCCATTTACCAAAGAGCATCATAATGGCAAGTAAGGTAATTGCATGAATCATGCCAGCCACTGGTGTACGGCCACCATTCTTAATATTGGTTGCGGTACGTGCAATAGCACCCGTTGCAGGTATGCCACCAAAAATGGGAGACACTATATTCGCTATACCCTGTGCTACCAATTCCATATTGCTCTTGTGGTTCCCACCTATCATACCATCAGCCACCACAGCAGAAAGCAAGGACTCTATTGAACCTAAAAGAGCTATAGTAAATGCAGGCTGAATAAGATGTTTTATTAAAGGCCAACTCATCAGCGGGATATGCGGCACACTGAGTGTTGATGGTATAGCACCGAATCGGCTGCCAATTGTCTCTACCGGTAAATGAAAAACAATCACAGCACTTGTAGCGAGTAAAATGGCTACCAGGGCCCCAGGTATGCGAGGTATGAATTTTGAAAAGCCAATGGTAATTATTATGGTACCGACTGATATTACAGCAGCTGACCAGTTTATAAAACCAAAATTATGAAAATAGCTTTGCCATTTTTCAATAAAATCGGCAGGCACGGTACCCATCGTAATGCCCATAAAGTCTTTGATCTGTGATGAAAATATAATAAGGGCAATTCCGCTCGTGAATCCTACAATAAGTGGATAGGGAATAAATTTTATTATAGAACCAAGCCTTGCAAGACCCATGAATATGAGCATAACGCCAGCAATAAGAGTAGCTACTGTAAGTCCATCAACTCCATACTTCTGTACTATACCATAAACAATTACAATAAAGGCACCTGTAGGGCCGCCAATTTGCACACGGCTCCCACCTAAAGCTGAAATAATAAAACCCGCTATAATAGCTGTATACAAACCTTTTTCCGGTGACACACCGGAAGCAATGGCGAAAGCTATCGCCAATGGCAATGCCACTATCCCTACTACAACACCTGCAATAAGATCAGCAATGAATTTGTCTTTATTGTAAGTCTTTAAGGTTACAAAAAGCTTGGGGATGAACATATAGAAAATAAAAGCTAAAATTAAAACATGAGTAAGGACCTGTGTATGACGCAAATCATATGGGGCTTTTATATTTTTTGACCTTACATTTATTTGAACGCTATTTAACCCATTACTTTCCTATATAAATCATGTAATT
>Ga0206879_1142_pt1 | contig 15702 bp, 15 predicted proteins | sample Alteio_BWOrgCont_5_FD_152897 | JGI IMG/M metagenome (GOLD analysis project Ga0206879, IMG submission 152897) | Enriched cells from forest soil in Barre Woods Harvard Forest LTER site, Petersham, Massachusetts, United States -... | ecosystem: Environmental > Terrestrial > Soil > Temperate forest > O... | reverse complement strand
AGCAAAAGCAGAACCTATTTACGAAAACATAAAACAACGGGTATCGCAATCTCCTGTTGTGGGAGGAGATGAGACAGGCATAAAAATTAATGGGGCGAAAAATAACAAAGGTTGGTTGTTTACCTTTCAAACACCTCTGCTTACTTTCCTTGCCGTATCACTCAGCCGTGGATTCGATACAATCAGCAATTTATTCAAAAACGGTTTCCCTATTTCAGTATATGTTACGGACTGCCTGCCTGCTCAACTAAAAGTAAACGCAAAGGCACATCAGATTTGCATATCTCACCTGCTTCGTGAACTTAACAATTTCATTGATGTTTTCAAATGCAAATGGTCTGCGGAGCTGAAACTACTTTTCAAACAAGCCCTTGAACTCAAATCAGAAATGAATCCACAGGATTATTTGTCGCCAAATGAGAAGGTAATATTAATCCAGCAACAACTGGACGCATTGTTACAGGTTGACCGTAACAAAAAACAGAAAAAAGTTCGGACATTTATTAAACGGCTCAACAAAAACCACGATTCAATACTCACTTTTCTCTACCACCCCAAAGTACCCCCCGACAATAACGGCTCTGAAAGAGCTATCCGCAATGCCAAAGTCAAAATGAAGGTGTCAAATCAGTTCAGAGCACTTGCTGGTGCTCACAGATTCGCTGTATTGCGCTCAATTATCGACACCACCATCAAAAATTCTCAAAATGTTTTGGAAGCGTTGAGTTTATTGCCTACATTAGCTTCTGAATAGAAACAAATTTTTAACTAATTGCATTGTAATAAACGAATACGGAGAAAAACCTGATTTTCGTCAAATCCTACTACGGTCTTTATTCCGGCTTGTGCCTTTTGAAGTATTTTCCTGCACAGCAGACAAATATAGTCATGGTTGGCATGACAGATGGACGGATACATGGGTTGTTCCAGATGAGGAACTCGCAACAATTAAGAAGTTGCAACAAGAACAGGCTGTTTAACCTTCTAAATCTTTGCTTAAACTCTCAAATCTTTGATTTCCCACACTTTCCCCTCTCGTTCAGCCATGACAGCTTCAAAAGGGTTTTGACGGCTTAAAAGTGATTGTTTTGCCGTTTGATAAGCCAAACCTGCCGTTCAAATGTTTCCTTCAAATTTGATTGAATTCCGGGCTAACTTTATTACAACCTAATCCAGAAAGCATGAAGTACGCAATTACATTATTGGCAATAACCGCAATTCAATTTTCATTCGCACAGAAAATAGAAGGAAAATCTATAAAAAAGGATAGCACAATCCGATATATTGATGATGCTCCATTGGAGATACGAGGCTCATTTGTAAGATACATAGATGGGAAACCTGTGAATGCAATCGTTTTAAATGACATTGAAAACAGCACTTCCAAGGTGATCACCAACGGAGATTCTTTATTGAATGTCGCCCGAAAAACAAATGCAGATGCAAATACAAAGTATTTCTACGAATACTCTTCCTGTCCGTCTGGCGGAACGAATGAAGTTACAAAACTTCAAAAGCCAACTATTATAATGGATGGCTTATCCAATGGCAGGATATTTTACCGGGAGGACATTCGGGAATTAGCCTCAACCACGATAATCTTCGGTGATGGCTTTTCAAAAGGCACGCAACAGAATATTGTAATCTACTAAAATGGTGAAACGGAATTGTTGCTATTTACTGCCGTACAATCAATTAAACACTCATCTTGATTTTAAACAAACGCCTTGCAAATTTCTTCTGGACTCATTGTTTTAATCCGTTCCAGAAGATCATTAAAAGAATTATCCCCTCTTTCTTTTGAGAATTTATCCAAAGATTGCTTGATTTCTTGGTCAAATTCCACTTCACGCTTATTTAACTGATAAGCTGAACATATTGGAAACAGGGATGTATTTTCTTTGATTTGATCTGGATAATTATTTATCAGATGTTTTAATGTAAAAGTTTCATTCCGAATAGCATCAAGTAACATTGCAGAATCCGTTCCAATTGTCAAATCTGGCAGGTTGTTGACATTTTTTAAACTTTTACTGGGTTCAAATTTAAGTATGCTGAGTTCCTTTAAATATTTCAATGCAAATTAATAAATTGTACTATTCTTGCCAAATGAAAACAAGACTCAATAGTGCACCTGGTATTAAGCACCCCCGAAACATAAGCACTTCCCGGAAAAGCTACGATACTGGTATTTTATTGCTGTACGCCCTGAAAAAAGAGCATCTTTTGCCGGATGAATTTCGCGCTTCTATTCCGACTTCCAATAAAAGTGATTGGAGAAATTTATCCGTTGAAAAATTTACAGGACACGAACATGTTAAAGATTTATTTGAAGAGAGTGTTGAGCAAAAAGAACTATACCTGAAATATAGGAGTTTAAAAAAAGTTCACAATGCCATGACGAGGATTTACGTGAGTATATCGGATGACCTTGAATTGTTCAAACACGGTTTTTACCGAATTAAAGAAACTCGCAGAAAGATTGTTTTAGCCGTTGAATCAGTAAGAGAGGTGCTCCCTTTTGAAAAACTAATGAATTTGTTTAAAATATCGGCGAGCACTTATAACACATGGCTTTCTGAGGTACGCTATGTCTGCGAGGATTCGCCCTTAAAACGATGCAGAAGATGGTACAGCAAACAACTGACACAGGCAGACGTTAAAATCATTGAAAAGATGTTGACCTGCAAAGAATATATGTACTGGTCTGTTTATTCTGTGTCCAGATATGCTGTCAGACACAATATACTTGCTGCCTGTCCTCAAACCTGGCATAAATATAAAAAGCTGCTAGGCATAGAACGAAAGAAAATAAAAAAGAAGAAATACGAAATTGGTATCAGGGCAAAAGAGCCAAATAAAATATGGCATAGCGATTTCACTTTGTATAGGACCGAAGATAAGGTGTTGAATTACATTTACATTGTGATGGATAATTTTTCGAGGAAAATCCTTGCCTGGCTAATTGCCCAGTCAAGAGACATGAAATATCAAAAGCAGGTATTGAAAATAGCATATGACGAGGCAATTAAAAAAGAGCCGGATTTAAAAGTGAATTTGATTGTGGATGGAGGATCGGAACATCACAATATTGTAATCAATGATTTTCTAAAAATGGTTGATGGACAGATCACCCAACTTACCGCCCTGAAGGATATAGCTCAATCAAATTCAATTGTGGAGGCTTTTCACCGATTACATAAATACCAATATATTTTTCCTTTTGATAAAACCTTGAATAATTCCGGTCAACTTGTGTCTCACATGAAATGGAGTATCCCAGATTACAATGATGTTAGACCCCACCATGCCCTTAAAGGATTAACACCTGCGGAATCGTATGACCGAAAGCCGTTCATCGACTTTGCACCAATGATGCAAGAAGCCGCCCTAAGGCGGCAGGCCGAGAACAGAGAAAAGGCCAATCACTGCGTAGTTTGTATGGATATTTTGCGTTAACAAGGCAACGCTTACTGGAATTAATAATTTGTAAATTCAAAAAATTAGAGAAAGGATCTCAGAAAAAATCCTTAATTTCGTTGCACGAAATTCTCCCAGTTAATCTTTCCAGAATTTATAAAGCGCTTTTCGAATTTTTAACCCCCTTAACGGAATAAATTTCTGTTTTCGTTTCCGATTCAGTTCCGTTTTTTTATTTTTGTCCGATTCCGTTATAACGGAGTGTTTACAACAGATTTCCCTTAGATGTAGCTGGGCTTTGCAGTGGCTTTAGAAAAAATTAAAAAGGATAGAAAGCTATCCTATACCCAGCTGGCTGACCTGATGCAGATTGAACGGGCCAATGTAATTCGGATCATTGTTGACAAGGATGTGAACGTGAGTTTGACCACCATCGTTTGCACCTGCAAGAATCTGGGCATAAAGGTGAGCGACCTGATTGACCTTGCCTGAAAAGGTTATTGAGCAACCGCTTGCAGTAGCGTAGAAGCCAGTTGAAATAAAAACCCAATACCAATCAATACAAACCCCTCTCGTATCTTGGCTCTATGGAAATCATCTTTTTCAAACTTTTTTGCCAATAACTCCGTAAGGTTCTTTACATGGTGCTGATCAAATGTCGGTTGCATTTTTGTTATGTCACCTCTCATACTGATGCTGTCTTTCGGGTCCGTGTGCCGAAACATCATCCCAGCTCCTAAAATATCAAACAATAATCCGAAAACACCGAGCATATACGGTAAGAAGTGCGGATTTTTAGCCATGCACGTGTAACACAATAAAACGTGGTCAGTAATCATTTCTTCTTTTTCTCTGCCTTCCTCATTTCTTCTACCTGCTTTTTGATCATTTCATCTTCCTCTGCATCAGCTCCGCTGTATATGAAATCCTTAAACGCTTAAAAGGTTTCCAGAAAGCTATCTTCCATTTCCAGCGTGATACCGTACATATCACCGTCAACCTGTACGTTTTTGCTTCCGCATTGGTGAGCTTGTTTTCCCAGCTTTTGCATCAGTTCCATTTCCTGAAGCATTTGCTGTCTGGTTTTCTCGGTAACGCTGTCTTCAACCAGATGACCAAGGTGGTATAGGGTCATCAGCTTTTTGTATTCGGTATCGGTAAGACTTAATGTAATCTGCTTTCCCATGTTATTATTCGTATTCATCGTCATACTTTCGTTTCTGAGCCCAGGATTTGCGATTTAAGCCAGGGCTGGTGCGCTTTTGAGGGCTCCCATCCAAAAACACATCGGATGCGTCCTGAAGAGGATAAACACCGTTTCCTAGGCTGTGGGCTGGTTTCATGTTTTGCATAGCGGTCATTCGTACCATTTTATATAACTTCTCCGTGGAATTTAATGTTAAAGGACTGCAAGGCATCACTGGATAATTTGAAATGTTTTAACACTATTTTCCATCCTAGCTTTAACTAAATCGAAATTTTCAAAATATGTGCTTGTTGTTATAATATATGTGTACTGATTATTTATAAAAATATAATCATTTATGATGACTTTTCTCCCTAACATTTTAACTGTAAATGAATTTTTCTTAGCTTTTAAACCCGATATTGTAAAATCTTCGGTTTCTATTTTTCCAACAAGGGAAAAGTTATTGTTAATCTCAATAAGTGTTTGAACATTATATTCATTCAAATCATTACTTTTCTCATCTATCACTACTGTTATTGCTTCCAAACTATCCTTGCCCATGTTTGAATTAAAAGCATAAAGTTCATTATTATCATATTTCTCTTCATATAGATAAAATTTTGGCAAAATAATAGAAAATTTGAATTCGGGATTTATATAAATACCGTTGACGCTTTTAATATTATTAAAACTTTGACTTTGCATAAGTTTAATCGAATCTTTAACAGCCATTTGGATTGCATCTCTCTCATTTTGTTGAGCAAATATATTATACATAAAAGAGGAAATAAAAATCAGTAATAACAAAAACTTATTTCTCATTAAAAATCGAATATTAGCAGGTTGAATATATATTTATTAAGAGAAAAGTAGATTACACCCTTCTTAACAATATATATCTAAAAAAAATTTCCGAAATAACCCATAATTGTTAAAACACCAAAAAGTATTGCAAAAAAACCTACCATATAGAATTTTAAATTTGATGCTAAATAATCCTCTCCAGCTGGTATACGATTTTTATATGTCCACCGAAGCAACCATCCACCGAAAATTATACCAACAATTCCTACAAGTTTATCAATCATTCTACGGTTTCTTTTCAGGAATATTTTCTACCTTTTTTTCCACTTTCCCAGCTGCGTCTCCAACAGCTACGTCAGTAAGCACCTTTTCAGCCTGACTTGCAGACGAATTTTTAACATATTGTCCCATTGATGCTTCCACAACAGCAATAGCAACAATAGCAGCAGCCTTTTTATATTGTTTATTAGCTAAAGCATCAGTAATTTTTATCCCTGTTGATACAGTTCCTACAGCAGCACCAAAATCTACAGCAGTAGCTCCAGCAACAACCCCCTCTGGTTGTGCAGTAAGTGCACTTCCTGCAACAACAATACCACCTGCTTTTACAAATGCGTCAGAAGCCTTGTCCAAAACTGGAGTAATAAATTCTGCTGCCTCATGTATTTTTTCTCCCGTTGTTTTTTTCGGTTCGGGAGGTGTTTTAACTGGTGGTGGAGCATAGATAGCGGCGAATGTTGTTGTTTTACCATCCAGCTGTGCAGCTCTGGTAAATGGAAGCAGATTGCCTTTGGCATCAAATTTTTCAACTTTAAAATTGGTGAGTTTTGCCTTCCCTGTTTCTTGATTTGTTGTATAAATATAGGTGACTTTTTCTAGTCCATCTAAATCAATGCCATCAATTGGAGAATTACTTGCAAATTGATATGTTGAAAGCTCAGAATATTTTTTAAAGAGTGGGTCAATACTCATAAACCTCCCCAATCTTGCATCATACATCCTCGTTCCGTAATCATAATCAGTCCCTGTTAAGCCAACGATTTCATCTGTCTTTTCCTTTCCATTAAACCCGTAACGATAATTAGAATCATTAAAATTTCTTCCTGGTTCCATCCACCCAAATCCATAATAATCCTGCGAGCTTAAAACATCCGCTTCATAATTATGTAGATTTCCGCTTCCGTCAGGTCTTGGAATTTTCCTATCCGATACCACCGCAAGCACATTTCCTAAATGATTACCGATTTCATATTCTTTGTTTCCAAGATAACGATTGAATGTATCAATCATTGCAATTGGCAAAGCACCAACTAACTCAACATGTGTTTTTTCAGTGCCAATTCTTTTAGAACCGAAAATATCTCTTTCCGTCAAAGTAAAGTGCATGTGACTTGATACAATTTGCTGTGTGTAAATTGAAAGTATTTGTCCTTGTGCATCTCTCACGTAATAAGTGCTTACTGGTGTTCCTGAATTTGGCTTGTATTCTTTCAGTATTCGGTCGCCTTTCCCGTCATAAGCAAAGATAAGACTATCCCCGCTGTGCTTCCTTATTTTCCATACTTTCCCATAGTTCGTCCAGACGATAGTGTCTAAGCCAGTTATGCTATCCTTCGCAAGCTGACCCATTGCATTGTAGCGGTAGTTGTTCCTTGCCGTAATGTCGTGTTCATCAGAATTCAGAAATGTTCCTTCATCCTTAATGTCATTCGTGATACCGTCAACTGTGGTTGTTATTTCATCGTTTACATGGTAAAGCCTATTTTGTATTGTTAATCCATTATCCTCATTGTAATGATATGTCAACGAGTCGAATACATTATTATATTGGTCAGCTCTCTTTTGCGTTAGGATGTTTCCGTTGGCATCGTAACTTAGCCAGTTATGGTAAAGTCCATTATATGACCCCGTTGTTCCCCATACGTTTGTCGTGGTATCAAGATTCTGGAACGCTTTCATTTCAACCAGCCTATTTAATTGGTCATATCCATAGGCTGTCCCCTGTGGAAGCGTAATAGCAGTTTGTGTTGGTGTGCTTTCAGAATATTTTTGCGGTTGTTGAATATTTGTTGCCATTGCAGATATGTTTCCATTGAAAAGGTCTCGCCTTGTATTTGTTAAATCAGAGCTGTAAGTCAAGGCTTCAAAGCGTTTGGCGACATGATTCCAAGTGGATGTATCAATAGCGTCATAGTCTCCTGGGAACTCTCCTCCTGACGGGTTTTTACTGTGGTCAAAGTACTTAAGGGTATATCCCGCTGCATCCCTTGCAAATCCGCTGTTCAGATTTCCGCTTACCTGTTGGGCATCTTTGCCCATATCGTTGTTAGGAGAGAGCTTATCACTGTTTACACCCTTTATCCAGCCCTGCAAAGTGTATGCAATATCTTCGCCTTGCACTTGCTGGTCACCAAGTTCCGTTCTCGCAAGTGGTCCATGAGCATAATAGAAATAGTTGGCGTCATTATCCCACATAACACTGTCTTTTGATGTCTGCACCTGTGATATTCGATTATCAGCATCATACATGTACCTGTGGTGGTATGCGTCAAGGCTGTCGTTCTGATAATCCACCTCATTAATATTTCCAGACACTAAATCATATTGATAGTCTATTCGTTTATACCGTTGTCCTGAACCTATATTATACACACTATCATCCTGTATGAGAGTATTCACATTACCGTGAACATCATAAGAAAAATACGTGGCATTATTAAATATAGTTGAATCAGTTCTAACTGTGTCAGCATAGGTAATTGCAGCTATGCGATTTCTAAGCTCATTCTGAACCAGCACTTTGGTTGGCATTATATCTTGAACATCATAATAAGTATGTGTTACTTCTGTTCTTGGACCAGTAATATCCTTTATCCAAGTTAAAAACTTCGCAGATGATATGACGGCTGGATTATTAAACCCAAAAATGGTATCCCCAAATATCGTATTGAAGGTCGTAGCATCAGTATTTTCCGTTTTTTGACCAACTTCGATGGTTCTATTCAAGGCGTCACGAAGCGTATAACTATACGCAAGTCTTTTATAATTATGCTGTTTTGTATCTTGACTGGCTATCTCCCTGCCTAGGCGGTCGTACCAAAAAAGTGATGAAAAAATACCTCCACGATCATTTACTAATCTTGCATATGGATAAATACTGCTGTTTACAAATCCACTGGCATACGTTCCCCCAACAAAGCCGTCATACGGCCCGCTGAAAGCAATGCAATTATAATTCACCTGATTTGTATTTGTTATATTGAATCCATCTGCAACAGGCTCTTCAACGAATCCGAAATAATTGTGAAATCCTGATAAAAGCAGCACGCTGGCATCAAGACTCATTACGTTTATGGGCAGAATGCATTTAAGTATTACTCCCCCACCGGTGCCATTGCTGTCTCCAACAGCATATCCTGTCCGGTCGTCCCTAAAATATATATCATTGATCGTCCAGTCTAAATAATGTCCAAACGTGTTGGCCGATGCTGTGATCCAGCCAATCGTGGAGGCAGGTGGGGCGGGATGTAAGTTGTAATAATACATATTTCCCCTGGTGCCTCCGGCAATGAAGCTGTTATCTCTGAACACATGGAGGCTATATAGGTCTGCTGTTAGTGGATAGGCTGGTGAAAATGCGCTTGCTCCGGTCAGTGAACCTGTGCCTGTTGGAACCAAAAGGGTTAATATACTGCTTGATGTTCCCACAAGGTAACCACTGTCCAAGTGATTTTGATTGAATCTGATTTTGTTCCAGGATATCCCAGTGCTGCCATAAGTATAACTTCCGAAGTGGCTGACCTGGTTACTTGTGCTTGCATTTCCGAGGAAATTCCCGTTCCCTGCAACGATAGCCTGTCCTGTAGCTGTTGTCCATACAGTGTTATAGTTTTCTGCTTTTACATTGCCCACTCCTCCAGTTAGGTCTGGCAGCACTAACTGCCAGGTATTCCCCCCGTCATCCGTCCTTCGTATCGTACAGCTATCCCCGACAACGTACCCGTGGTTTTGGTCATTGAGTTTCCCTACATAAAATCTAAAAAGTAAAAATTCATATAGCGATTTGAGAATTGACATCGGGCTCTGGAAACTAAGGTTTTACACCCGCCAATATAGCGACATTTTAATTTCTAATCATAGGTAAATTACCTACTTTTCAGGTAGGGAGGTTTACGCATTTCTTGTACGCAATTTAGGAGCTATAAAACAGAAGACCCCCGATATTGCTACCGAGGGTCTTTTTGGGTTAATAATTTTTATTATGCGTGAGCGTGGACACGCGAATGTTCCTTTGTAGCTTGTTTTGCTTTATCTTTCTTTGTTCCTGCTTTTTTTAGTTTTTTACTCCATTCGGCTATCTCCGCTTCTGATAATCCCCAGCCCTCATCTTCTTCCGATTTTTCTGTAACTGCTGGTTCTTTCTTTTTAGGAGTAGCACGGTGCGATGCGGTTATTCCGAAATAGTTAGCTAATTCGGTTTCATCCATTCCTAAATGCGGGTTTTTATTTGTTTTCATTTAAAATTGCTTTTTTAATTATCCCTTTCCAGATACTTTTTTAAACGGGAAAGAGCCTTATTTGTTTCAATATTGGGTGTTTTTTTGGTCGTTTTCCGGTAAATGCTCAACATAAGCCAGTTTTCATTGTCAAGCCTGTGTACAAAGATACGAAAATCTCCCAAACGTAAGCGACCAATATCTACAGGCATATCTTTGAATTGGTCGTATTCAGGATACCTAACGTGTTCCTTCATACTTATATCCCTGATTTTATTAATAATATAAATCAACTCATTATAGGTAACCAGTTCCTGTAATTCCCGCCTGAAAACCTGACCTGAATGACTCTCCTGGTATGCAATTAATTTGCGTTTACGTTTATCGCTGAATTCCTTTTTTGTAATTCGCTTCTTTACCATGACACCTGTTTCTTCAATTCGGTTTTTAAAAGTAACTAAAAAAGAAAAACAACTACAACCCATTTTACTTCATTCATCCAAAAGGATGACACGCCTTTAAAATCTCCATCGCTTCCTGCAGGTCATCCTGCCGTAGCCTCTCCGTCTGTGAAATATTCCTCTGTCCTGAAAATAGCTGAACCTGTTCCAGTGGAAATTTTTTTACGTTCAGCCAGTGGCTTATCACGCTCTTACGGATTGTCTGGGGACAAAGCTCCTTTCCGGGATACCTGAACTGGAAGGTCTGGATATGCCGGATGATGCTGTCGGTCTGTAAAGGAGTACTCCGTAGGCTAAACAGAAGATGGTCTGACTTTGGATTAAATGCTTTCTTTCGGTCTTCATTTATATACCGGCTTAATATTTCGTGTTGCTTTCTTTCTAATTCCAGCGTGCGTGAAGCAAGCCGTCTTCCTCCGCGAATATGAACAGTTTCCTTATCTAAATCTATATCACTGACCTTCAACCTGCAAACCTCCTGGGAGGTCATTGCCTGGTAGATTAAAAGGGACATCATCGTCTGGTAACAGGTCTGTAAACGTTTTGTCCTTGTTTTAAAATGCACAAGCGGTTCAAGTTCATCCATTGAAAAAAGGTCGGAGAATATTACCGTCCGGTCTGCCTTAACCTTCAGCTTTATGCTCCGGCAAGGATGGTCTTCCCGTTTTCCGGTATCCATTAAAAAGTCGTAGTATTTTTTAATCCGGGTAAGCCTGTTTTGTTTGACCCCCTTTCCAATGTCCAGCTTTGCCTGCTTCCCCTGGTATTCCAGTATATCCTGGTAGCTGTACTTATCAGCGTACAGGTTGTTTTGCAGGTAGTTCTTTATGTCCACCAGGTAGCACCGGATTGTTTCCCCGCTGAAACCTATGCCCTGCAGATAGGATTTAAATTCGTCAAGGTGCTTTTCCAACTTTGAAAGTGTTATCATTTGTCTTTTATTTTTTTATTGTTTGAATTACCGCTACTTCCTTTTTTCATCAGGTGTTCGCTCATCATATCATACAGCCGTAGCCGTTGCTTCCTGCGTTTGGCATAGATAATTGTACTATCCAAATAAACGTGACCTAAGAATTTCCTGACGAATTCAATGCTTGCCCCCCGGTCAAGCAAATGCGTGGCAATGCTGTGCCTGAGACTATGGATTGTTACAGGCTTTGACATCAGGTCTTTATCTCCGGTAAGTTTTACCATTTCCTTGATGCGTACATAAAACCGTTGAGCCTTCATCCTTGTCCCGGCATCATTGATGAAAAAAGCAGGGCAGTCTTCTGCGTTATAAAGCAGTCGGTGCGGGCGGTCATAGACCAGGTATTCTTTAATATCTTTGATTAGACCCTGGGGAATGGGTAAAGTCCGGCTCTTGCTTCCTTTACTCTCCCGGATGTTGACTACGCCCCTTGAGAGAATAAAATCCGACACGTTCAGGTTCTGAAGTTCCCTTCTTCTTAAAGCCAGCCCGTAGGCACAAGCCAGTATTGCCCTGTCACGCTTGCTTTGAACTGCAGTATAAAGTATTTTTATTTCTGCCTGGGTAAGCACATACCGCTGTCCTTTCTCCCCGTAGCTAAACTTAGGTAAATGATACGGAGAAACGTCAATCTTACCCGCCAGTCGCAGGTAATCCAGAAAATGCCTTATCCCGCACATCTGAGTCCGTACATACGACCGGCAAAGCAATCCATCCTCCCGGTTCATATTGGGTCTTGCTTTTAGGTATTCATAAAATGCGATAATATCCTTCTTTCCCATAGCCTTGATATTGGGTACTTGTTTAGCCTGCAGGAAGAACAAAAATTCCTGGGCACTGCGGACATAGGTGTTATCCGCTCCCCTGGAAAATCCCTGGGCGAGCATAGCGGTCAGAAAGTCCCGGTGCAGGACGATAAATTCAGGATTATGCAGGGGCAGGGATTTCATAAAATTTCTATTTTTTTGAATTTTCAGAGGTTTTTGTAATTGTTTGTTTTTTCGCTGAATTGGGGGTTTTGGGCTTTGACCCTACACACTTCACTTTTCTTGGAACGATAGGCTCAACACCAGTAGTAGCGTGCAAACGAGCGTTCCAAGCTGTTTTGGAACGTTCCGGAACGCTCAAGGCGTTTATTTGCTCGGTCATAGCCTGTTTTTTACTGTTTGGCTGGCTCTTATCTTCAAAGAAAATGATGCGGTAAGCAAAGCCTCTTTTGGCATCGCTTATCCTCTCCACATACTTCAGCTTCATTAAATCCTGGATGAAACGAAAGCAGGATGTTTTAGATATGCAGTACCCTTCCCGTAAATCTTTCATCGTGAAATTGAACTTACCGGGGTTTTCCGGGGATTTGGCTTTAACGTAGTCAACCGCCTTTTGGTAAAAGCTATGTAAAGCCCTGTCCATATCATCCTTTGGCATCGAGTTAAAAAGCATATCGCAGGCAATAAGCAAATCCTGCGGTTGTGCAATGAGCCGTCCCTTTTCATCCCGGCTTCGCTGGAACTGGTGGAAAAGACAAACTACTTTAACTAACCACTGGAACTGGCTGTTTACTTTGAGCCTGTCCGGGCTCCCAGGGAGCACGATTTTTCCAGCGTAAGGGTTTACTACTTCTAACCTGTTTAAACAGCGTATAATGTTCCCTGATAGCTCCCTGGCACAGGTTTCTGCATCTTCATCTATCAGACCGGCTTGTTTTTTGTTTAGGTAGTCCAAAACCAGGTTTTCCTGGTTACTGCCCTGGATAAGGGGTACAGCCATTGTGCTTGTTCCGGGGTCTGTGTTTTCCCCGGTGTACATAACAGATGAAAAATGACTTTCAATCAGCTTTAAGTCGTGGACAACATTAGCCCGTTTGTCTTTGCCGGTCTTGCTGGCGGAAAAACTGCTTTCCTGCTGTAACCTGTTTAAAGCCTGCATTGGCTTTTTACCCAGAGCGTCCGGCAAAAGCAGAATTTTGTCTTTCAGCTCTCCATTTGTGTAGTGGTAAACGGTGCGGGCATCCGCATCATCCAGTTTGAAAATGTCATCTGCAGGCAGGCATTTAGCTAAAACATCCATAATTAGCCTTGCCTGGGTCTTTGAACCAGATAAAGCGATATGCAGGGGTTCTGTGCCTTTATAACTTCCGCAAGCCATAATGAGCATTGTCCTGATTTGCTCCTGTCCTGGTATTCCAGCCTGCTCAATCAGCGTATCCAGCCGGTTCATTAAATCCAGTTGACTTAGAAATTCAATCGCTTCACGTTCCTTGATTGGTTTTACCGCCTGCCGGGGCTTACTAATCCGGGGGTTATTTGCTTGCTCTTTAATTACAAGCTCGTCCCGGTATTTTTCTACAAGGTCGGTCAGCAGGGTTACGTCCTGCTGAACCAGTTCTGCTTTGACATAAAAGTAATCTGCAATCTGTTTTATAATCGTTTGAACCTGTGTGTACTCGTACAGGTCAAGTTTATACCGGTTTCTCTTGTCCGTGTGTGGCTCTGCGACCTGTATAGTCAGGTTCATCGTAGCCAAATCCATTGGGAGCGTTCCCAGAACGTAGTAGTCATTGAATGAGCCTTTAAACAGGAGCTTACCTTCGTGGATGAATTCCAGAATTGGTTTTGTTTCCGCTGGAGCGACTTTCAGAACGGTTCTGTCTACGCTCACGGATGCAGGTTTGCTACGACCACTACTTTCTTTTTCGTGGTCAAGTATTGCCTGCTCTATCTTCTGCTTTATTTTTGCTCCCCCTGGCTTCATTTAGTTAGAAAATTCAGAATATGGGTTTGACAATCGGTAAAGAGTATCCTTCCGCAAAAACTGCACTATACTGGCGGAATAAGTGATTTTGTCAGGTGTTGGCTGGTAAGTTTTCATAATTCGCTTTGTTTGCAGTTCCATAGCTGTCAGTATTATTTCATATTTGGGTCAAACTTTGCTTGTGGTTTTGGGGGCTCGTTAAATGCGGAGAATACCTTTGGGTCATAGCCCCTGCCTGGGTCAACGGAGGTATTGCGGTGCTTCGCTTTTATCCCCTGCTTGACCCCATTTATTATACCTGCAATTTCAGTGTTGGTTTTATCCTCTACGTTCTCTCTTTTAAACTGCGGGTAATTCTGGACTATGTAAGAGGGTTTACTTTTTTCAAAATCTTTTCTTCGGGCAATAGTCCAGAACATTACATCGTAGTATTCAGATAGCTTTTCTTTGTAACGTCTTCTTATTTCCCGTCCAGCAACAATCAGGGTATTCTTTAACTGGGAGTTAGGTATAATCGCTTTCTCCTTACAAAGTATTTCGTTAAAAGAAAGAACATAATTCACGCCCTTTTCTTCCTCCGGGTTTAACTCTGAAAGAACAGGCAGGTTCTTCTGATAACTTCCACTGGTCTTTAACTGGGTAACCCATTTGTATACGGCTGTTTTTTCGTCATTCCGCCATCCCCATTGACTGTTCTTGTCAATGAAGCTCCGTATCTCCATTTCGTTATAAATACCGCTCTGGGCGAAGTAATAATCAACCTTGAATTTTGAAAAAGAAAAATTCTTTTGTGGTGGTAGTCCTTCCTTTTCCCTTTTTTCCGGAATTGGGTTTGTTTTAAGTTGCCCATCTATCTGGGTCTCCGGTTTTATCTCCGGGTTTGGTTCTTCATCAACTGGAATTCTGGAATTTTTTTCTTCATTAAAAAAAGGAGTTGTTAAGTCAGTCCTTGCGTTTTCTTCTTTACTACTTTTACTACTACTACTTTTTTCTTTTTTACTATTACTTATTGTACCCCCACCTGTGTCATCACCTGTATACTCACCTGTGTACTCACCTGTGTCTTTTTTACCCACCTGGATTTCAAGATTTACCTCGGTATAAAAGGTAATCTTAGCCGAAGACCCACCATTTTTGCCCTTCTCCAACACCTTAATAAGACCCCACTTTTCCAGATCATCCAGGCATTTGTAGTACGTCTTCCGGCTTGCCATACTCGCCTGCTCCATAATAGAGTCCCTGGGTATACCCAGCACTTTTTGTTGCCACGTTACCGTATTCTGCCGGTAAACAATCGTAAAGAACAAGGCATAATGTCCGGGCTTGCAATTAAGTTGCATATCGGTATTTATCTGCCTTACTTCAAAGAACCTGCGACACACAATAAAAAGGTTCAACTCCGTTTTCGGGTACACCTTCTTACGACCTGCGTTCTCCTTTGTGCTTTCTTCTTCCGAATTATCCATTGCGTCAATCTCTTTAATGAAATTCAAAACCCTATTACTAAAAATTCAGTCCCTTCCTTTGTTGGCTACAACAAAAGAAATGGCAAAATAATTCCACCCATACCTTATGTATGTGTAGATTAAACTCAATACAGTCTTTTAGTTT
>Ga0206879_1141_pt1 | contig 15894 bp, 13 predicted proteins | sample Alteio_BWOrgCont_5_FD_152897 | JGI IMG/M metagenome (GOLD analysis project Ga0206879, IMG submission 152897) | Enriched cells from forest soil in Barre Woods Harvard Forest LTER site, Petersham, Massachusetts, United States -... | ecosystem: Environmental > Terrestrial > Soil > Temperate forest > O... | reverse complement strand
CGCCATCTTTGTGGGGTAATTAAGAGGAGAGATTTGTGAACAGGTATTTTGTAATTGCTTTTACTCATCATTCAACAGGTCTTAAAGACCTTGAATCCCTGTTTGTCGACCAGGCATTTATTCCTGAAAGACTTCAAAAAATAAAGAAAGAACTTCATGCAGATGGTTTGATGTACCTGTCAACCTGTAACCGGGTTGAATTTATTTTTTCGATACAAGGTGTTATAGACAAGGATGCAGCGAAGAAGTTGCTTGCCATATTTCAACCTACCTGGGATAGCAAAAAAGTGAAATGGGCATTGGCGCACATGCTCGAATTATATGGAGAGGATGCTGTAAGACATGTGTTTGAAGTTGCTTCATCTCTCGATTCACTCGTAGTAGGAGAACGCGAAATAATAACACAGGTGCGTAGCGCCTATGAATGGTCGCATGAACATAAGCTTACCGATGATTTCATCAGGATACTGATAAGAAAGACCATCGAAACTGCCAAGAAAGTTTATACAGATACCAAAATAGCTGAAAAGCCTGTTTCTGTAATGTCACTGGCTTGCCGCAAAATGCAGGAATGGCATGTGGGGTTTGATTCCAGGGTATTGATGATAGGTGCAGGGCAAACCGCAGATATAATGGTTAAATACCTAAGTAAACATGGTTTTAAAAACTTTGCAGTATTCAACAGAACATTAAAACACGCCAAAGAATTAGCATCCCGATATAAGGTAGAGGCTTATTCACTGGATGAGCTTAAGACATACAGGAAAGGATTTGATGTAATTATTACTTGTGCACATACTACAAAACCTATAATTACTCCTGCCATATTTGAAAAACTTTCCGTAGGAGAAAAGTCAGGTAAAATAGTTGTGGATCTGGGTCTGCCCCCCAACGTAGATAAAGCTATTTTGAAAAAGAAGAACGTAAGAGGTGTTGCTATTAAAGACCTGGAAGGTATTGCTAAAACTAACCTGAATGAGCGCAAGTCTGAGATGACATTGGCTGGCAATATTATAAAGGAAGCAGTTCAGGAATTTTATACTGATGTGCAAGGCCGAAAGATTGAGATTGCAATGAGCCATGTTCCAAAACGTATACAGGAAATAAAGGAAAAAGCTATTTCATCAGTTTTCCATAAAGAAATACAATCTTTAAACCCCGGTTCGAGGGAAATACTTGAAAAAGTGGTTGATTATCTGGAGAAAAAGTACATCAGTATACCTATGCAACTAGCCAAGGAGATATTGATGAACCAGGATAAATAGGGGATGAGAATCCTTATCTGTACGACGAACTTATATTTTTACAAGCTATAACTTCAAAAAAAAGTTATATTTGTTTTGGTGTTGAACTGAAATGGAATATAAATACGATTTTACAGAAACAACTTTGGTGACTAAAGAACCGATAGAAAGCGAGGAGTTTCCGTCGGACTTGTTTAAGGTTGCCGCCGATATGAGTGATGATGGAATGACCATTACTCTTGATGGTGTTGCCTTACTGGCAAATGAGCAATTATTAAATACGTTTCAGAAGACCAGGGAACAGATAATAGGGCAGAATTTACTTCAACATATATATCCTGATGACCTTCCTAAGGCTAAGGAAGAAAGCCAGAAGAACAGGAAGATAGTATATGAGATAAGGATAGTGAGGGGAGATGGCACCCCGGTACATGCTGAAATAAGAGCGCATCCGATAATATACAAGGGTCAAAAGTGCAGGCTTATTATAGTACGTGATATTACAAGGAGAAAGCTGAGTGAAAACCGTTTTAAGAATTATCATAATATGATGAATGCCTTTCCCGAAGCGGTATTTATACATGACGGGAATGGCAGGATATTATTGTCAAATGAAGAGGCTAATAAGTTATTGGATGTTAAAGCAGGAGAATCGCTTGCGGGTACTAATGTGATGAAATACATTTTGCCTGAATACCATGACAGCATTAAAGAGGATAAAGAAAAGATAGACAGGCTTGGAAATGTTACCGGAAGATTCATTAAAATAAAAGGCGATCATCAAACCAAAGCCAAAAGCATAGAGGTATCTGTTGTTAATGTGGAGTGGGAGAATGGTCCTGCTATTATGGCTATTTGTCATGACACCTCGCTTGAGGAGCAGATAGAGAAGAGCGAAATGGCCAAGCATGTGATGGAGTCAATAAATGAGCACTTACAGTGGGAGATAAATGAACATAAGCAATTGCAGGTAAAACTGCAAAAGATGGTAGAGGAGAAGGAATGGCTGCTGAAAGAAGTAAATCATCGCGTGAAAAATAACCTGCAGATAATTACCAGCATACTTAACCTGCAAATAGACCAGATAAAAGATAAAAAAGTAATACCTGTAATGCGAGAATTCCAGAACAGGTTTTATGCACTTTCTTCTATTTATTCGAGTTTATATCACACTGATAATAGCAATGAGGAAATAGATCTGTCGAGATACCTGAAAGATCTCACTCATAATCTTTTTGTATCCTATTCCGATCCGGATAAAAAGATAAAAATGGAATGTCGCACCGATGGTATATTAATGGAGTACGACCAGGCTATAGCTTGCGGAATGATAGTGAATGAATTAGTATCCAACTCAATTAAATATGCTTTCCCGGGTAAAAGAAAAGGGAAGATAGATGTAAGCCTGGTAAGAGCAGGTAAAAAGGTTAAGCTGGAAGTATCGGATAATGGAGTAGGTATTAAGGCCCGTGAAAAGAACAAGGATTATTTGTCACTCGGCCTTCAATTGGTAGATAGCCTTGCCACACAGCTTAATAAATCCACATTAAAAAAAGAATCAGGTGAAAAGGGTACGAAATTTACCATTGCATTCACCTATGATAAAATAACAAAACGATAAGTATAAACACAAAGTAATTTATGAAAAAAACAAGCGTTCTGATCGTAGAAGATGAAGTGATAATAGCGAAAGACCTGGCGCAAACTCTTACGAAGCTCGGCTATGTAGTTGCCGGGCATTGTGTTAAAGGCGAAGAGGCCGCAGCCATGGTAGAAGAGAAGATGCCCGATATAGTACTTATGGATATAATGCTTAAGGGAGATATGACCGGCATTGACGCTGCTAAAGAAATACGTAAAAAATTTGAAATTCCTATTGTTTATCTTACTGCTTACTCAGATGAGGATAGCCTTAACAGGGCCAATGCTTCCGGTCCTTCTGGATACCTGGTAAAGCCTTTTAAAGCTAACGATTTACGTGCAACTATTGAAACCGCCCTCTATCGCTTCCAGGAAGAAATGAAACTGAGGAAGGAAAACCAGATGCTGTATGAGTTGGTGCAAAATAAGGATTCAAGAGACTTATTGTTTGTTAAGTCCAGCTTCCAGCTTGTTAAAGTAATTATGAAAGATATCCTTTATGTAGAAGCGCTTAAGGACTATGTTACCTTGCACACCATCGGAGGAAAATATATTATTCGCTCTACCATGAAGGGTATACAAGAAAAACTTCCGCCTGATCATTTTGTGAGAGTTCACAGGTCGTATATAGTAAGGGTAGATAAGATCATCTCCATTGATCATACCCGTATGATGCTTGAGTACAATAAAGAAGTACCTATTGGCGGACTATATAAAGATGAATTTTTGAAGAGGATAAATACGATCTAGACCAGTTCGAAGTCTACGTATTTTTTTACCAGGTCCGTTTTCTTAACCATTACAGTCACTTCCTGTCCCAGCTGGAATTTTAGGCCCTTGCGTTTACCCTTGAGGCAGTAATTCTTTTCATCGTAAAAATAAAAGTCATCCTTCATATCACGGGTACGAATCAGCCCTTCGCATTTGTTAGCTTTTAGTTCTACAAACATTCCAAATTCGGTAACTCCCGATACAAGACCTTCAAATACATGTCCTTTAAAACCCTCTAAGTACTGTACCTGTTTGTAACGAACAGATGCTCTTTCTGCTTCTTCTGCAAGTCTTTCCATTTTAGAACAATGCTTGCACTTCTCTTCCATATCGTGCCTGTCCTCGGTTGTTTTACCTGTGTTCAGAAAGTGATTAAGCAATCTATGTACCAACAGATCGGGGTAACGACGAATAGGAGATGTAAAATGAGAATAGAAATCAAAACCTAGTCCGTAGTGGCCAATATTTTTTGTGGTGTATATAGCTTTAGCCATAGTACGTATGGCAAGCATGTTAATTATGTTTTCGTACGGCTTTGCTTTAGCGCCTTCTATCAGTTCATTAAACGAAGCTGACAGATTGCTGGACATGTGGAAGTTTGTTTTGATTCCGGACTTCTGCAGGAACTCAGAGAATTTTTGCAGTTTTTCAGTATCGGGTTCATCATGTACGCGGTATACAAATACTAATTTTTTACCCGGGGTACCATCTTTACCTTTTTCCTGTTTATCCTGGGGTGTAGTAGCTTGCTTACCCACCAGTTCTGCTACTTTGCGGTTGGCCAGCAACATAAAATCCTCTATCAGGTTATGGGCTTCGTTGGGTTCGTTGAATATTACTCCGATAGGCTTGCCCTGCGCATCCAGTTTAAATTTGGTCTCCGTTTTTTCAAAAGCTATAGAACCCTCTCTCATTCTTTTAGCCCTCAGCTTTTTTGCCAGGTCATTCACCAACAATATTTCTTTAGTAAGGGGATCGCTCTTGCCATCAATTATTTCCTGTACTTCATCATAGTTAAACCTGCGGGCAGAATGTATAACTGTTTTGCCCATCCACTGCGCTTTTATTTCGGCATTGGCATCTAATTCAAACACAGCAGAAAAACATAGCCTGTCTTCATTGGGCTTAAGTGAACAGGCATCGTTTGATAGTGATTCAGGCAACATAGGTATTACCCTGTCTACCAGGTAAACAGAGGTAGCACGGCTTTCTGCTTCCTTATCAATAACAGAATTTTCCTGTACATAATGGCTCACGTCTGCTATATGCACTCCCACTTCCCAGTTGCCATTATCTAGTTTTCGTAATGATATAGCATCATCAAAATCTTTTGCATCAATCGGGTCAATGGTAAAGGTAAGTATCTCTCTAAAGTCCTTTCTGCGTTTTAGTTCTTCAGGTGTTATGCTATCGCGCACCGCCTGTGCAGCATGTATCACATTATCCGGGAAGCGCATTGGCAAGCCATATTCTTCGATAATAGAACTCATCTCGGCGGTATGTTCTCCCGGTTCACCCAGTACTTCAATTATTTCTCCGGTTGGGTTCTTGTCTCCTTCTTCCCAGCCTGTAATGGTTACCAATACCTTTTGTCCGTTTTTGGCTCCATTTAATTTGTGCTGTGGCACAAATATATCTTCGGACATTTTGTTGGTATCTGTAGTAACAAAACCAAAGTTTTTGGAGAGTTGTATAGTGCCACTGTAAGTTGATTTTCCTCTACTTATCACCTCTACAATACGTCCTTCGGGTCTGTCACCCATGCGGTCCTTTATCAATACTTTAACAGTATCCCCATCTAAGGCATGCCCTGTTTTATTACGTGGCACATATATATCCTTTGGCGAATCAGGTGTTATTACAAAGGCTGCCCCTGATGAGGTCATTTGTACTACCCCGGTAAAGGACTGCTTTTCTTTTTTGTCTTTTTTCATTTTCCTGTGTTAGGCATTCTTTGTCTCACTGCTTCGTATAAGATAATGCCTGCACTTACAGAGACGTTGAGGGAATCTATTTTACCTTGTATAGGTATGCGTACCTGGGCATCGCATTGCCTTAATACTTCAGAGGTTATACCTGTTCCTTCTGAACCCATGATGATAGCGGTAGGTATGGTGAAATCTACTTTGTTATAAAGTTCAGATGATTTTTCGGTACATGCTATGATCTGCAAGCCGCTTGATTTAAGAAAGTTCATCGTTTCTTTCAAATTAGGCTCGCGGCACACCGGTATTATATTCAGTGCACCTGCCGAGGCTTTCATGGTTTCTGCATTGATAAGGGCAGAACCTTTTTGAGGCACTATTACTGCATCAGCTCCTGCACATTCTGCTGTACGGATGATAGCACCCATGTTACGTACGTCTGTTATTTCGTCCAATACTACTACCAGGGGTACTACTCCTTTTTCAAAAAGGGATGGCAATAGATTCTCTATTTTATGATAAATAATTTCTGAAAGGTAGGCTACAACTCCCTGGTGGTTCTTACCTGTAAGGCGATCCAGTTTTTCAATAGGAACATACTGGCAGGATATCTGGTGTTCGCGTAATAGGAACAGTAATTCTTTGGATAAAGGTCCTTGCAGGTTGGTCTGAACAAATACTTTTTCTAACTCTTTGCCGCTTTCTATAGCTTCTATTACCGGATGTAACCCAAAGATCAGGGTTTGTTTAGGATGCATACTTTATATATTGAAAGCAATATTAAGGCTAAAAACAATTGTAAAACAGGGCACCGAAAGAATTTATGAAAAATGAGGTGTTTAAACCCTTATACCGAGTATAAGTACATCATCTACCTGCTCCAGGTTGCCCTTCCAGTCATTGAATGTTTTTTCAAGCAAAGCTTTTTGTTCACCCATAGCCAGTTTGTATGCTGAAAGAAGAAGATCGTGGAACTGCTTGTACTTGAATTTTTTTCCACTCGGGCCACCAAACTGGTCGGCATAACCGTCACTAAAGATGTACATAATATCACCTTTTTCCAGTTGAAAGCTTTGGGTGGTAAATGTATCACGTTGTCCTTCTTGTATACCTACAGGTTGCTTATCAGGTGTAACTTCTTTTACTTCACCATTCTTGTTTACTATCCACAATGGGTTATAGGCACCTGCAAAATCAATCTTTAAAGTTTTCTGATCAATGGAGCAAAGGGCTGCATCCATGCCATCACGGTGTTGCTTCGAATCCCCTTTTTGTCGGAATGTATTTATTATTCCTTTGCGTACCTCACTTAATATGCTTCCCGGCTCTATTATGTCTTTCTTTTCAACCGCTTCATTAAACAGGGAAACACCTATCATACTCATCAAGGCACCGGGTACACCGTGGCCTGTGCAATCAGCTGCCAGTAAAAGTGTCTTTCCATCTTTTTCCGACATCCAGTAAAAGTCACCGCTTACAATATCCTTAGGCAGGTAGAGCACAAAGCTTTCAGGGAATACTCTTCTAAGATCCTGCTCACCCGGCATAAGAGCACGTTGTATATCACGTGCGTAATTTATACTGTCGGTTATATCCTTGTTTTTTTCTTCAATCACCTTATTCTTAAGTACTACTTCTTCTTTCTGTTCTATGATTATCTTTTTTTGTCGGTGTATTACATAAAAGCGGTTTACCATAAAGCCTGCAAAGCCAATAACCAATACCAATATACTGATCACAAAATAGAGTACTGCCCTTTGCCTGCGCGCAGCCTCATCAGCTACAGCAGCTTTTTTTTCATTTTCTAAGGTTTGTGCTTCTTGTTCTTTCTCAAACTGATGGGCCAATTGCGCTGTAATTATTTTACGTGTATTGTCTTCGTTATCCAGGCTATCACGTAATGCGTCAAATATCTTGTAGCTTTTCAGGGCTTTCCCGGGTTGGTTGTTTTTTTCATACACCTGGCTTAGCAGGTCGTTTATATCGCTTATAAGGCGGGGTGAGTTAATATCGTTTGCAATAGCTAAAGCTCCCTCTCCTTCTTTTTGGGCATCTATATATTTATCCATCGCAAAATATGCTAATGCCAGTTGATTCATATTTTGGCTCACCCCTTGCTGGTCACCAATCGCCTTGTATAGGTCCAAAGCTTTTTGATCGTTTTCAATAGCTTGCTTAGGGTCGCCTTTTTTTAAATAGGTGCTACCAATATCTCCATAGCAATTAGCTATATCTCTTTTTAACCCCAGATCTTTTAAAACACCCAATGAGTTGTTAAAATATTGCAGGGCTTTATCATAGTCTTCCTGGTCCATATACACCATGCCAATATTATTATTGGAAGTGGCTATACCCTGCTTATTACTTATCCCCTGAAATTTTGCCAGTGCCTGATTATAGTATGTTAAAGCCTGTGAGTCTTGTTTTTGATCGCGATAAATATTGCCAATATTGTTCAATGCATTTGCTGTCAGGTAGGGTTCTTTCATGCTTTCCAGTATACTCAATGACATCAGATTGTATTCTATTGCCCTGGCATTATTACCCTGGTCATGAAATATAAGGGCTATGTTGTTATATGTGGCCGATACATCGCGGGTGTCATTTATCTTTATAAATAAGTTCAATGCCTTTTTAAAATGGCAATAGGCTTTAGAATAGCTCGCCTGTTTTTCTTCAATATTGCCAATGTTATTATAGAGTTTGGCCTCATCAATTCTGTCCTTTACTGAATCGGTAACTTTTAAAGCCTGCTGGAATGATGCAAGTGCTTCGGGATAATTGCCTCTGCTGCTATTGATGTTTCCAACACTTCTATATAATTGTCCGAGTATAGAATCACGTTTCAGTTTTTTTGCAGTAGCTATGCCCAAATTTGCATAGTTCAAAGCACTATCAAACATGCCGTTATGGTTATACCACTTGGCAAGGTTCAATGCATTGAGTGCACCCGCAACAGTTTGAGGGGCTTTATTATATGCCTGCTTTAGCGAATCGGGTGTACTGGCATATACTGTCACTTGTCCATTGATCTTTAGAACAAGTAAAGTAAGTAAGGTAAGTATGCTTAATCCAATTCTCTTCATCCTCGTGCTCAATTAGAAGCCTTAAAAATACTGAATTATTTTTCCTAAAGGCTTTTTTATCAAAGTTAATGCATTCGGGCGCAGACCATTTAGTTTCCATGCCCTTCTATCCTCCATGTTGGCCCGTACTCTGGCAGCAAGCGATCTGTTGCTCTCTCCACCTACGCGCATTTGGGTTAGCACCTCGGGAATGTAATGTACACTTAGCTTATGTTTATGCAGCATACGCAACATAAGTTCATAGTCTGCAGAAATGGTGAGAGTGGTATTAAAATTGCCATATTGCGCATACCACTTCTTTTTCATGAAAAAAGTAGGGTGGGGTGGCATAAAGCCATTAAGGAATATGCCATCGTAATAGGGTTCCGATTTCCAATTACGGATTATTTTACCTGGGCTTTGTCTGTCCACATATTGCAGATCTCCATAAACACATTCTGCATTACTTGTCTCAAATGCCTTTACCACTTTCGAAATGGTATCTTGTTTAGGATAGAAGTCGTCAGCATGCAGGAAGCCAATAATATCTCCGCTCGCTTTTTCTATTCCTTTATTGAGCGCCTGGTAAATACCTTCATCCTTTTCGGATACAAATGTACTCAGCTTGTTCTTGTACTTATCTATTACAGCAAGGGTTCCATCCGTGGATGCTCCGTCGATGACTATATACTCTATGTTGGGATAATCCTGCGCAAATACAGATTGCAGAGTGCTTTCAATGGTGGAAGCATTGTTTAGGCTGGCCGTTATGATACTTACGTTTAGCACTTTATGCGAATAAGTCTACACTCTGTTGTAATAACGAAGGGTCGTTGACAAAACGATATGCAAAATCTCGCGAGCTATCTGACCATTGATTGAATTCTTTGCTATCCATAGCAATGGTTTTTTCAATGATAGATACAAAGTCAGCTTGCTTTTCGAGCGACAGATCCCAGCCTGCTTTAACTTTCTCCAATCCTCTCCACGGTGTTTGGTCACTGATGATAGCAGGGGCTCCGTATATCATAGCCTCGAGTATGGTATGGCCAAAATTCTCTCCTTGTGTAGGTAAAAACAGAAAGTGAACATCCTTAAACTTACCGGGTATATCTTCCTTGGCAATGGGCCCCAAATGTTCCACTTCTATATTAAGTGGCATTTTACTGATGAGTGACTTACATTTTTCCCAATAATTATAATCGTATACAGGGCCATAGGCATCGAACTTTACTTTGCCTTTTACTTTTCGCAATACTTCTAATGCAAACAATAGATTTTTTTCGGGCGATATTCTTGCGATGCTAATAAGATGTACAAACCCCGGTTCTTTCTTTCTTTCGGTCTTTGGTGGCAACTCCATTTTATGCGGCAGGTTAGGTGCTAGCTTTATCTCTGCTTTATCTCCAAAAGCATTTATAATGTGTTCTTTTTCTTGTACGGATGCAGCATGAAAAGTGATGTGTTTTATCATATTGCTGTTCTTCATCCATAGCAGGAAAGGCTTCTTCTTCCAACTTTTTATGGCTATGGCACTGGGGGCTAGCATTCCTCGTGGTGCAAGCATTATTTTCTTTTTAAGCTTGCTTAATATTAACAATGGTATAATGGTAAAGCGCGGAGAGTACATACTATTGAGGTATGCAATATCGAATTCTTCTTCACTTATAAGCTTGGCTATATTGGCGTAGTTTATGTTTTTAGTTGAGAAATAATAAACACGCATTCCGTTGGGTAGTATATTCCAGCTATCACTTTTTATGTTTTTATAAGGAACAATATCTGTGTAATCTGTATCGCGGGTGATCACAGAAAAGTCATAGTGATCTTTAAGATGGTTAATAAGGTTAAAGGATGATTGTATGGGCCCCCCCGCCATAAAGCCGGGATAGAACCAATCTGAAAAGAGAAGTATTTTTTTCTTAGCCATTAATGTTGTTTTCCTGCATCCAGTTTTCGAGCACTACCAGGTGCCATATTTTGTACCAGGGTGTTCTGTTGCTGTTATTCTGAAAGCTGCTCCACAAATCTAGTATCTTATCATGATTAAACGAATCTCTTTTGGCCAGGCTCTTTATGTTGCCCTCGCAAAAGGTTTTTAATTCAGTTTTCATCCAGTCTCTCCATGGGAAGGTAAAGCCCATCTTAGGGCGATTGATAATGTTATCAGGTATCAAGCCCTTGGTAGCATCTGTCAATAATTTCTTGGGACTATGTGGATATTTTGTCTTGTCATTTAATCCAATTACATATTCTACGAGCTTATAATCAAGGAGGGGAACACGTACTTCCAGTGCATGTGCCATGCTCATCTGGTCTGTATCGCGTAATAAAATATCAGGTATGTAATGGCTCAATTCGAGAGTGGATATGCGGGATAATGTGCCGTGCTCTGAACTGAATTCAGTTGCCCTAAGATGTATTGCCTTTGAATTAAGAAGTTCTGAAGTTTCTCTATCTGAAAATATTTTCCGCATTAAAGGATAGGTGCGATCCATGTTCCAATCGGGCAAGCCGCAGAGCTCAAAAAACTTATCAGTTGCAATAGATGGTTTAATGGTTTTGAGAACGAGAGCAGGCAAAGCTCGTAAAGGAACAGGAAAGCCAGCCAGCCATTTCAGTTTTTCGACCTGGTATAAGCGTTTGAATAAGGGATACCCTGCAAAGAGTTCATCGGAGCCAAGGCCTGATAAAGCCATGCTTATTCCTTCTTTTTTAGTTACCTCCGAAACAATAAAGCTGTTCATTCCATCCCCACTAGGATGATCCATAGAGGAAAGTGCCTGGGGTAATCTGTCTAAAAATGTTTTTTGTGATAGCTTGATTTCATGATGCTCTGTATCATACATCTTGGCTACCTGTGAAGAATAGGGAGCTTCGTTAAATGTGTTTTCATCGAAGGTTACAGAAAACGTTTTTACTTTCCTGCTCATCAGTTTAGACATGATAGCCACTATAATACTCGAATCTATTCCACCTGATAAAAATGCCCCGAAAGGAACATCAGCAATAAGCCTTGCTTCTACTGCATTAAATAAATGTGTCTGCACATCCTTGCATATCTCTTCGTAAGGCTTTTCTTCTTTTTGTGCAGGGATGTTAAGCAGGCTCCAATATTTATTTTGAGCTATGCCATTTACAAGGGCGTCTTTCTTTAGTAGGGTATAATGCCCGGGTAAAAGCATTTTTACATCTTCTATAATGGTATTGGGGGCATGTACTGTCTGGTAGCTTACATAATCATTCAGAGACGCTACATCTAACTTACGCGGAACGAAATTACTTTCTAATAATGCTCTTAGTTCAGATGCGAAGGCAAATATTTTACCGTCGGTCCAATAGTAAATAGGTTTAATGCCTAACCTGTCGCGTGCAATAAATAGTTCTTGTTTTTCTTTATCCCAAATGGCAAAGCCAAACATCCCATTGAAGTACTTAAGGCAGTTGGCACCCCAACGTATGTATGCAGCAAGAATTACCTCGGTATCGCTTTGTGTTTTAAAAGGGTAGGGGTTGGTGTTAGCTCCTTCGGTAGCGGCTCTTTGTAATTCCAGTTTAAGCGATTTGAAATTATAAAGCTCACCGTTGTAAATTATGGTATAGCGACCATCCGCAGAACGCATAGGCTGGTGGCCATTCGCAGAAAGATCAATAATAGAAAGGCGACGATGGCCAAGTGCAATGCCATTTTCAATAAAGGTTCCTTCGTCATCCGGACCACGGTGTGTCAAAGCCCTGTTCATGCGGGTGATTGCACCCCTTGCTTTGTCTTTATCCTCTAAGCCGAGGATACCGCATATTCCGCACACTTTATATCTGGTTTGAAATTTTTATTCTCCTTTAAAAACAGGCTTTCTCTTTTCTAAAAAGGCTTTTACACCTTCCTGGTTATCGTAGGTTTTAGCTGCAGCTGCCTGCAATTCACCTTCCAGAGTTAATTGTTGTGCAAGGTTATTATCAAGAGAAGCATTGAGCAAACGTTTGGTAAGTCCGAGCCCTCTTGTTGCCATTTGTGCCATCATCAGGGCAAGCTTTTCTGCTTCGGCCATTAGCTGGTCATCGGGTATTACTTTATAGATCATTCCATATTGCAAAGCCTGTTCTGCCGTTACTTTATCGCCCAGCATCATCAAGGCTGTAGCTCTTTGTAAGCCTATCAGGCGTGGCAAAAAGAATGTTCCTCCGCTATCGGGGACCAAACCTATTTTACTAAAGGCTTGTATATATGTTGCAGATGTAGCAGAGAGAATGATGTCGCAAGCAAAAGCTATGTTGGCACCTGCACCGGCTGCTACACCATTCACAGCGCATATAACAGGTTTTTCTAAGTTTCTTATTTTATTGATGATAGGGTTGTATTGCTTTTCCACTATCACCTTTATATCTGCACCAGGAGCCATGGCTGCAGCTAAGTCTTGCCCGGCAGAGAATGCCCTACCTGCACCTGTCAATAGTATGCTGCGCACTTCTTTGTTGCTGGCGCACTCATCCAATGCACTTTGCATTTCGAGTGCCATATCCATGGTAAAGCTGTTGAGTACATCGGGGCGGTTAAGGATAATTTTCCCAACTCCGTTTTGAATGGTAAAGTCAATATAGTTCATAAAGCTGAAAGTTCTTAAAGTTTATAAAGTAAAATTAAAGGAAATCAAATCATTCGTAATTGATTAAAGGCATTTAAAATAATCGAATGGCTCTTTGCAATCAAGGCACGCATATAATGATTTACAGGGAGTGGAACCGAAGAAGCTTTTCATTTCTGTGTTCTTAGATCCGCATCTGGGGCATGTTACTTGCTTGGCTGAATTGCTCAAAAGGCTTTTATCGGGTGATGATTTTTCAGGTGGAGCAATGCCAAAGTCTTTCAGCTTTTTCTTGCCCGCTTCTGTTATCCAATCAGTAGTCCACGATGGGGAGATAACCGTCTTTATTTTGAAGTTCTCTATCCCTTTCTCTTTTAGTTTGCTGCGTATGTCATCTTCTATAACATTCATAGCAGGGCAGCCTGTGTAGGTAGGAGTGATGGTGATTATGGTCTCCCCGTTTTCAGTTTCTACTTTTCTTAATATGCCAAGGTCGAGTATGCTAAGTACAGGAATTTCCGGGTCGTGAACCTCTTCTAAAAAGTCTATTATTTCTTCCTTAGTCATTAGTTGTAAGTCATAAGTCGTAAGTGACTAGCTTGGTATTGAGTAGCGGGACCGAATGATGTTTATGTTTTAATATTCTGTATTCTGACTTTTGTATTCTAAAGGACTACCATTTTGAATCCGGGTAGGCACGTTGCATAAATTGCATTTCTGCCAATATAAATCCAAGATACTCGGTATGGTTACCTGTTCTTCCGCCCTTCATCATATACGATGGTTCAGGGAGTTTAAGTGTAGCTTCTGTAGTTACTTGTTTAAGGGTATCCATCCACTGGGTCTTTATCGTAGCCAGGTCAGGAACAACTTTAGAGCTAATCAATGTCTTATCTCCGGGTTGGTTTACAAAAAGATCATCCGTGAACAGCCAAATATTGTCAAGGCCGTCTTGTACTTTTTTATGGCTTTCTTCAGTTCCATCACCTAAACGTATTGCCCAGTCAGAACAATGGCGAAGATGATAAGTTGTTTCTTTTAATGCTTTATCCGCAATGCCACGTAATCTTTCATCGGTGCTCTCTAATAAAGCAGTCTGTAAATGATAGTTGAAGGCTGTGAAAAGTAACTGACGAATGATAGTGACACCAAAATCTACATTAGGTTGTTCAACTACTAAAGCATTTTTATATGCCATAACATCACGCAGGTAAGCCAGGTCATCTTCTGTACGGCCTTTACCTTCCAGTTCTGCAGCATAACCATAATAAAGGCGTGCTTGTCCGATCAGGTCAAGCGCTATATTGCTCAGGGCTATGTCTTCTTCTAATATAGGGCCATGGCCACACCATTCCGATAAGCGGTGACCAAGTATAAGTGTGCTATCACCCAGCCAGAGTAAATAATCAAAAAGTGCCTTTTGCGAGTCGTTCATATAAACAGCATTTTAGAATAGCAAAGTTACGATTTTTAGCTAAGAAATACTGTTTATGATCAATACAATGGAACGCAGATAACGCTGATTTGGACTGATCTTCCTGATTTATCCGTGTTAATCATAAGCAATCTGCGTCATCAGCGTTCTATGGTGTGTTATTCAGAAAGCTCGCAAAACCAGAATCCCAGTGTCTTGGGGCGGTCAGGCGGAAGGGCAGGGTGGTCCTTCATAGTCTTTAATTCAAGCGGCTTGTAAATCTTCTCTTTAATCGTAACCTCAATCTTATTCTTAAATATAGGTCCATCATAACAAAAGGTGTGGAACTCCCCATTCTCTCCACAGGGGTCTACATTGGTAGGCAGGTGTTTTACAAAATCACTTGTAAATATCTTTCCAACTTCCTCTTCGCCTAAGTAGGCATCATTGGTACAACAGAGAATGGTTTTAAATCCCAGATTGATAAAGTCATTGGCCAGTTGTTTGGTGTCTATTTTCCATAAAGGATACACGCCCTTCATGCCGACTTTGGCCAGGTTGTTATCGCGGTATGCACGCAGGTCTTCTAGAAATATGTCCCCGAAGATCACATGCTCAATACCATTTGCTTTTTGTTCGAGCAGAAAGGCTTCCATATTCTTTTCATACTCAGCGTTGCTGCCTTCCTTCACATACATTTTAAACCAGGGTAGGCCTATGCTTTTAGCTTGTCGTTCTATCAACTCTTCCCTAACTCCATGCATAGAAACACGGTGAAAGTTTTCGTTAACAGTAGTAAACAGGGCCGTTACTTCGTACTCTTTTTCTTGTAAAACTTTGTAGAGTGCAAAGGCTGAATCTTTACCGCCTGACCAGCAGAAAATAGCTTTTTTACTCATTATTTTCCTACCTTTTTCAGTTCTGAATTTTGATTAGTGATAACCATTTTAATTACCGTTGCAATAACACCCGGGCCGTCGCCATTATCAGTCAATGTGGGATCATCAATCTTATAAGTAACCAAAAATTTTTTGCCTGCAAATTTTGGATTAAGATCGGGTCCTCCACCCGTTTTGTACATAGAGCGGCTGCTCTTACCCACAAAACATTCATCCGGGTGAGTGGGGCAATAAAATATGGTATCTCCCGTGGTATTTGAAAAATGGAAACCTCCGTTGCTGGCTGAGTAGGATCCCGTAAGGGTAAGTGTTTCTGTTTTTTGAGCTATTGAATACGAGGCTGTGCCGATCA
>Ga0206879_1140_pt1 | contig 15999 bp, 14 predicted proteins | sample Alteio_BWOrgCont_5_FD_152897 | JGI IMG/M metagenome (GOLD analysis project Ga0206879, IMG submission 152897) | Enriched cells from forest soil in Barre Woods Harvard Forest LTER site, Petersham, Massachusetts, United States -... | ecosystem: Environmental > Terrestrial > Soil > Temperate forest > O... | reverse complement strand
ATACAGAGTAGCTTATTGCATTGCAGAGGCTTTCTCAGTAGAGTCCTCGTCAGAAACCTCATTGTCATTATTCTTATCTACATCCTCTTTAAGGCTAGACCTGAGTACATTTAATATCTGGCGACTCTGGTGAATACACCAGTTAACATGGTTGCTCAAAACTATTATGGTGTTATGATATTTAATGTCTCTTATAAACGTACAGTTAAAGCCATGCCACCATCCATCATGATATGTAAGGGTATCTCCGCCAAAGGTTGTTAACCACCATCCATAACCGTAATTATGACCTCTCACCCAGCGTCCATGGGGCTGAAACGCCTCTTTAAGAGTAGTTTGCTTTACGAGAGTGTTTGTATACAAAGCCTGGTCCCATTTAAGCAGATCGGAAGTAGTTGAATATACACCTTTATCACCTGCAACTCCATCCAGGAAATCTATACCAGACCTATTGTAATTAGCGTTATACCCCTGAACTCTATTGGGAATAGCCGTATCATTTTTGTCATAGATATACGTATGATCCATGTGTAAAGGAGTAAACACATTTTCCTTCATGAAGGCTGAAAACGATCTGCCTGCAACCTTTTCGACTATCGCAGCTAATACACAATAGTTCGTATTACTATAATTAAACCTAAGGTTTGGACGGAAATAACGTGGTGGTTTATGCTTGATAAGGCAATCCATTGCATCCATATTATCTATAAGATCATTCGAGTTTTTGCAAACACTGCTGCACAAATACATGTAGTTAGGCAAACCGGAACGGTGATCCAATAGCATTTGTATAGTTATGCCGGAGTATGGAAAATCGGGAAAATATTGTTGTACAGAATCATCATAAGTTAGCTTACCCTGCTCTTTAAGCATCATTATTGCAACCGCTGTAAACTGTTTGGATACTGACCCAAGCTGAAATTCGGATGAATCATTAAGTTCTGTCTTTTTACGATAGTTAGCGAATCCAAAAGAGCCATTGAACAATACTTTGCCACTATGAGCAATAAGTACATTGCCATTGAATCTTTGGCGATGAGCCATAACCTTAAAGAACGAATCTATTACATTGGAATTAAGTGCCTCTGCGGTTGCACGATTTAAGGAATCCTGGTTCCTTTTAGCGGCCAAGCTATCCTTTTTACCAAACTCAAGAAGTCTACTTACAGAAGGATAATCCCTAAGACCTTTACTGCTCGTATTTTGAGAAGAGAAGTAGAGAGTGCCTCCTGTTACCAGTATAATTATTAAAGAATATAGTTTTCTGTTCATCATAATTACCGGCTTTAATAAGGAGCCAAGTACTACTTCACAATAATAACCAGATACTTAGACTGGCTCCAGAAAGTTTTTACGTTACTAATTAAAAGGCTGTCCGCTTTGCCACTCCCGGAGATCTTATACGAATCTGAAGGGTGATTGGTTACCAGTTTATCGAACTTACTCATCAAGGCTATAGCTTTCAAATGTCTTGAATCTGACTTGGTAAAGTAAGATACATCAAAGTTTTGCTTTAATTGGGTGGTACTTCCTATGCCTGCAATTCCACCTGCCTTACTTACAACCCCATTTTTCTTCAATTCCTTCATGGTACCAATAACATAGTAAACCGTATTCAAATCATTGGTTATCTGGTTAATCTGGTCTTTTTGCTTAGCCACTACCTGCATACTGTCATTGAACTTGGAAATCATGTCCTTTAGCGCTCCATTGCTTTCAGCAAGTTGGCTTTGCAATGCTGCTATTTGGGCATCCTTTTCATTCAATTGCTCAGTCAAGTGAGCTATCATACGTTGCAACTCATCATTCTTTCCATTCGATTGCTTCAATCTGCTTTGCAAAAAGGCTATTTCCTTTTTGTTCTTCTGCATAAGCTCACCAATAGACCTGATGGTAGTAACAATTTCTTCCTGCCTGTTTACAGCATCGCCACCATTATTAATGGTCAAAATCTTTGATTTGGTTTTTATGGTATCCAGGTTGTCTTCAATTTCGTTAAAGGACTTAACATAGGCCATGATAGTAGAATCCTGGCCTGCTGTCTTCCTGCTTAATGCAGAATCCTTAGAACCAAGGTCCTTTATTTCGCGTTGGTCATTGCTATTATGACATGCAAAAAATAAAGGAAGAGCCAAAAACATTACTAAATACCTTTTCATAGCTTTGCGAATTAGTTGGAACTGTTAAATTTTTGCAAATATACTGAAATATATGCGTCGCAGGTCTCTTCCCTTTACATTCATAGTGGTAGCGGTTCTTATTCTTATCGAGCTGGGTGCTTTTGCCGGCGGATATTTCCTTTTAGAAGATATGGGAAAAGCCAGATTTTCAGGCTATTTTGACTTTATCTACTGGCTTGAAACCGGCATAGTATTTGCGCTTTTAGTATCCATTCCAAGGTCATTAAGGAACCGGGATAATGTGAAGAAAACATACTTCGCCTTTCAGCGCGTGGGAGTACTTATGGCAGACTTATTACCTAAGTTATTATTTACGCTCTTTGTATTGCTTTCCCTGTTGGTTCAGGGAATATATATGGCACTTAATTCACTCTTCATTCACTCCCAGGCACAACGACTCGACCTGGAGTCTATTCTTATCATTGGTGGAGTATTAGGCATTGTATTACTCTCTATTATTATAAGAGGCATCTTAATCGGCCGTTTTGACTTTAGGGTGATTAAGCAAACGCTTCACTTTGATAATCTCCCTAAGGCTTTTGAAGGCTTACGCATGGTGCAGATATCTGATATGCATATCGGTAGCTTTTATAACCACCAGGATGAAATACAAGAAGCTATTGACATGATCAATGATCTTAAGCCAGACCTTATTTTGTTTACTGGAGATATGGTAAATAATACTGCTGAAGAAACCAGGGGATGGAAAGAGTTATTCTTGCAACTTAAATCTAACTTGGGCAATTACGCAATACTAGGCAACCACGACTATGGCGATTATGTGCGCTGGCCCAGTGAAGAAGCTAAAAAGCAAAACCTGCAAGACCTTATCAGCTTTGAAAAAGCAGCAGGATTTGACGTACTGCTTAATGAAAACAGAATTATAGAAAAGAATGGAGATAAAATTGCCTTGATTGGTGTAGAAAACTGGGGTACTCCTCCTTTTGCACAATATGGTTACTTACCAGATGCTATTAAAGGAACTGAAAACATGCCTTTTAGCATATTACTCTCTCACGATCCATCACATTGGGATGTAGAAGTAGCAGGCAAAACCCATATAGACCTTACCTTAGCAGGCCACACACATGGTATGCAGTTTGGTATTATTATTGGCAAATGGAAATGGAGCCCTGTGCAATGGCGTTACGATAGGTGGAGTGGATTATACAAGCATGATAAACAATGCCTTTATGTTAACAGAGGGCTGGGACATATTGGCTTCCCAGGCAGGGTGGGAATGTTGCCTGAGATTACTTTGATAGAACTTAAAAGCCCCTCCTAACCTCCCCATTAGGGAGGAATTATTACTATTTACCACCGATTATATAGATCAACACAAATGGCAATTATAATCTGTGAATATCTGAGTTATCCGTGGTGAATCTATTACACTTATTTTTCACCACGGATTACACGGATTAACACAGATACCAATATAATCTGAGGAATCTGTGGCAATTCGCAGCATTTTTACTATATTTGAATATATAAGCCACTACCATGTCTAAAAGTAAAAGCATAGTTCTTAATGTCCCCAAGCCATGCACAGAGGGCTGGGACAATATGACTTCAGACGACAAGGGAAGACATTGCACCAGTTGTAATAAGACAGTTATAGATTTTACTCTTTATACAGATAAAGAACTTGCAGACTTCTTCAAAAAAATAAGTGGTAATGTTTGTGGCAGAATTAATAATTACCAGGTTAACAGGTCTATTCTAATTACTGAGCAGCCAAATCGCTCAATCTTTCATAGACTTTTTTTTAGTACTGCTTTGGCAAGCTGGTTAGGGATTACAAGTACGGCAAGTGCACAAGTTTATGTTTCCCCGAATCAATCGGAGCAAACGGATGTTAAACAACAAAATGGATCCGGTAAATATCTTAAAGGAATACTTACTGACTCAAATACTAATCAAGCCCTACCCTTTGCCAATATAGAACTTAAAGATAATGGTAGTACCCTTGAAAGTGTATATACAGACATTGACGGCAATTTCAAATTCCATATTCCAAATGATTTAAAAAATAAGTTTTTTACTGTACGTGCTAGTTATGAAGGATATATAGAGAAAACTTTAGAATTAAATACTTCAAAATTGCCCCCTTCCATTAATCTTCAATTGAATAGTTCTTTATTAACCATAGACTCACTTACATTTAGTAATAATAGACATATCACAATGGGTAAGTTAGATGTTCGAAGTCGACCGACTGAGACAATTGATCCTCAATTAAAAAATACCAATAGAATTATTAAAGATTCTGCGTTAAAACCAGTTGATCTAAATTTTGTACCAGCTCAATATGAAGAAAACCCTAATGCTTCGTACCCTGCTAAAAAGCCTTAAGCCCTTACTAAAATCTTCCTAATAGTCTTAAAAATTATCTTCAAGTCAGTAACGGGCCCCATTTCATCGATGTACTTTTCATTAAGCTTTAGCTTAGCTGGCATAATTACATTGATATAGGTCTCTTCGGGGTTTGGGGATTTAGCTAAAATTTCATTCTCATTGGAATATTCTATCGAGGCGTAATCAGTAAGTCCCGGTTTTACCGAAATTACTTTTAGCTGTTGCTGGTTATACTTTGCTACATACCTGGGCACTTCAGGGCGTGGGCCTACAATACTCATATCACCTATAAACACATTCCATAACTGGGGTAATTCATCCAGTTTATATTTACGCAGAGTGTACCCTATTTTAGTTACACGGTTATCTTTCATACCCACTGTTAATAAGCCTTTCTTATCAGCATCCCTAAACATAGTACGGAATTTATAGAGAATGAACTCCCCTCCTCCTCGCGCTATTCTTATTTGTCGAAAAAATATTTCTCCAGGTGAATCCATGAAAATAAGAATGACGATCACCAGAAAAAGAGGGAACAGTATTATCATACCAAGAACAGAGGATACTATATCAAAGAGGCGCTTTATCATACTCCTATCTCCTCAACCGATTTTATTACTGCGTTTACTATTGTTGCCAGTTGTGTCTCTGTCAAATCATAATAAATGGGCAAGGATATTTCCTCGGAGTAGTTGCCATAAGTAACAGGGTACTCGCTTATTTTATAGTTTAGATTTTTATAGAAACTCAACATAGGCAAGGGAATAAAATGAACATTGACAGAAACATCCTTATCAAATATTTTTTGAATAATAGCATCTCTTTTCTTTTCATCAATGTTTTTTATTCTGAGCGGATATAAATGGTAAGATGATTCTCTTTGTGTATCCTTAAAAATAGGTAAATCTGCCCATTTGCATTGCGCAAATGCTTTTTGATAAAAGTCTACAATATGTTTTCTTTTAGCTAATGTATCTCCATTATACCTTTCTAGCTCTACTAAACCAATAGCAGCAACTATATCAGTCATGTTGCATTTATATCCAGCCTCTACAACATCATAGCGCCAACTACCTTTTTGGCTTTTTGCTAAAGCATCCTTGTTTTGTCCGTGTAGCGACTTAACACATAACTCAGTATATATCTCACTATTATTGAAAGGCTCAGGTAGATTAAAAGCCATCGCGCCCCCTTCTGCAGTTGTAAGGTTCTTTACTGCATGAAAAGAAAAAACAGAAATATCGGTTAAGGAGCCAGTTCTTTTCCCGTTGTATGTAGCACCGAAGGAATGAGCTGCATCACTCAACACCATTATCCTTCCTAGCTTCAACTGGTTTACTCCTTTAGCTTTAAATTTATTCTTATTGTCTCCCACCATTGCCATTATAGCATTGTAATCACAAGGCATACCACCAAAGTCAACAGGCATAATAACCTTAGTCTTAGCGGTTATCTTTTGTTCTATACTTTTTATGGAAATATTAAAATCATTTTTATTCACATCTGCCAACACCGGAATAGCACCACAATGCATAACTACATTAGCAGTGGCAGCATAGGTATAAGCTGGTAATATTACTTCATCTCCTTCGCCTACTCCATACCAACGTAAAGCAAGTTCAAGACCTGCAGTAGCTGAATTAAGACACAAAACAGAAGGACAGCCACAATACTCAGCTATCTTTTTTTCAAATAATTTAGTCTTAGGCCCAGTAGTAATCCATCCCGATCTTAAAACCTCTGTAACGGCTTTAATCGTTTCTTCGTCAACACGTGGTGGAGAAAATGGAATCATAAAACCTTTTAAATCACAAAGTTAAACATAAGCAGGGAATTAAAAATTCCATAGAACATGGTTCCTCCCTGTGTTTGAAACATAGACTCAGTAAGGAAATTAACCATAAGAATCAGCAAAAACATCATATACACAAACCTATGTTCCTTTATGCTTTTATACAGTGGCAGTAAAAGTGTTGCGAGCAGCGCAAGCAAGCCAATAGCACCTAAAGCAACTGTGCACTGGAAGTATTCATCATGAGCATTTAATTTATCTTTAATAGCTCCTTCTGCTCCGTCTATAGCATATTGCTGCATTAAAACATCTATCACATCGCCTGTTCCCACTCCAATAATGGGGTTCTCTTCAATAACCTTCAAGGTTGATTTCCAAACATAATACCTCACCTGGGTTGATTCTGTTGAGGCTGAACTAAGGTTCTTTTGTCCTAGAATTTCTTCTGAAGATATGATCCGCGAACGTCCTGCCGTAATAACATAGTGGTATGCAAGAAAGTACACAGCTGCCATACCAATCACAATTGCTATGGGAGAGAACCATGCGCGTTTGAACCAAATATATCTTGCTATAAGAACAATAAGGACCAATGAAGATACGATCAAACCGGTTTTAGACTGTAGTAGTACAAGCATGAATTCGAGAAAAAATATGGATGTAAACAAAAATACCTTTTCTCGTTTTTTTAACTCTGCCTCTCTATCAATAAGGAAATAAGATATCATAACCAATGCTACATCTATGTACATTGAATAATAGCTGGGGTGCAAAAACAGAGAAAATTCCTTATACTGGAATATCAACTCGTGTTTCACTAAAAGCCTCCATAATGCAACTCCTATGCAAATAAGTCCGTTGCATATTAGTCCCGCAATAAACAATAGTATGAATCTCTTTTGCTTAGTAAAGTCCATCACTCCCTGGCAGGCAAACACAATGGGGAAAATAAACAAACTCATCTTCACCTCTATATCAAAGCTACCTTCCTTCATATTAGAAGTATAGAGTAAGCCAATTAAATGTAATACATAAAAACCGCAGAATAGCAGAACGTATTTATTTCGGAATGAAACAGAAAACCTTTTTTTAAGATCACCTTCTGCAAACCATGCAACCATGTAAAAAATTATAGCAATGGGTGTTCCGTAGATGAAGCAAGGAAGTATAAAACCTAATAGGTAAAATAATGCTTCCCGGATTTTTGTTATTTGTTCCTTCATTACGATAAATGCGAAGACAGAAAAGTAAAGAAATTTTCGGCAATAGAGTCACGATTAAATTTTGCCTTTACATATTCAAATCCATTTTCGCCGAATTGGGTAGCTTCAGCTTTATGTTCAAACAGATAGATCGCCTTTTTAGCAAGGTCGCTACCATCCTCAGGAACAAAGGACAAACCAGCTTTACCCTCCTTTATAAATAATTCTTCTGCCTCTCCTTCCACGCCCAACAATAATGGTTTCTTCATCGCTAGTCCTTCAAATATCTTAGATGGTAACGCTCCTTTAAACAGGTCCAACCTTTTCAATGGCACAACCGATGCATCAACTGCTTTCCACACTCCTGGCATTTTCACCTTAGGTAAAGATTCAACAAAAAAAACGTTATGTAGCTTCATCTCATCTTTCACTGAAAATAGTATTTTTTTCTCAGGACCATTACCGAGTAATATCCATTTAATATTGGGATTAGCTTTTGTCATCTCCGCTGCTTTAAGGATAACCTCGAGGCCTTGAGCGTGACCAATGATACCTGCATACAGGATCAAGAAATCATCAGTAGCAAAGCTATTCTCATCCCTCCATTTACTTGTTGTAGTTATCGAATCATAGAAAGAAATATCAACCCCATTAGGCAGCCAATAAAGAGTTTTATCAGGGAAACGTTTCTTTATATTATTTACTATTCCTTGTGTCTGTCCTGTTATTAATGCGGATTTAGAGTATAAATACTCCTCAAGTTTGGTCGTTCTATTTAATATGAACTTGCTACTTATCAAGCCCAATTTCTCAGCAGTTTCAGGCCATAGATCGGAAACATTAAAAATAAGCTTTGCCTTTTTTGATCTTCTTAAAACAATAGCCGAAATCCCCAAAAACAAGGGCGGAGATTCACATAAAAGATAATCTGCTTTATCTAGCTTAAACAAACCTATCCACAAAGAGGTAAATACAAAAGAGAAATAATTGAGCAACCGTGAAACTATTCCTTTACTCTTGCTAACCCATATCCAGGCCCTGTGCACCCGCATTCCACCCATATCTTCACGCACATACCATTTGCCCTTATATGGCTTATCTATTTCCATTTTAGGATAGTTAGGCATAGCTGTAAGTACCTGAACATCCACTCCCTTCTTAACCAAACGCACAGCTATTTCATAAAGGCGATTTTGAGGTGCACCTATCTCAGGAGGAAAATATTGAGTAAGGATAATTATCTTCATGCCCCTTTAGTTATAACATCTTCACCCGTACGAGCATAGTTTAAATACCTCTTCAACGCAACTGAATACGCCTTCCTCTTTTTTGTAAAAATATCGCTACCACCTAGCGAAGCCATAGCAAAGACAAACCATCTGCTTATAATAAACCAAAAACTGAGCTTATCCATCATTACAAACTGAAACAAAGAACCGTGTTTTTTATAAAACTTGATTTTGCTTATTACCTGGTTTGGTATAACTATTGAATAGTTAGTAGAGCTTTTCCCACCATGGTGGATTATATTTATTGATGGATCATAAAGTATTTTCTTACCCGCCTTTCTCACTCTGTAGCAGAAATCCATATCCTCCATCCAAAACATATCTTCATCAAGCATACCTATCTCATCAATCATTTGTTTCTTAAAAAAAAGAGCGGCACCAGATGCACTTTCAACAAATATTGGCTTCGAGGGCTTGTTCTTATTGCCTTGCTTATAGAAATGAAACAATTCCAAAAGTAATTCTTTAATTCCCGGAATGGGCCAAAATGAAGGTTGGTAACTACCATCTGTATTTGAAAGAGAAGGAACAACTATACCATCCGAATTCTGGTTATCCAACGATTGCTTTAACTTGAATAAGATATCTTGCTGCTTTAATTCAGTATCCGGATTGAGGAGTAAAATATAAGTTCCTGTTGTAGCAGCAATTCCCTGGTTATTGGCACCGGAGAATCCCTTGTTATCATTATTAATAATTAACTTAACCTGTGGGAATTCGTTTTTCATTCGACCAACTGTACCATCTGCAGATTTGTTATCAATAACAATAATCTCTGCAATTACACCCTTCTGTGCAAAAAGCGAATTAATGCAGGGCTTAATATAATCCCACACATTATAACTTACTATAACTACACTTATATCAGGGTTGCCCATCCTTGTTTATATACTACAAAGATGTTGATTTTTTAATGACAGATTATCCCTAAATACCAACTCTTTATTTGGCAACGTTTACCGAACGTGTTTCGCGTATAACAGTAACCTTGACCTGGCCAGGATAGGTCATTTCGTTTTGTATTTTTTGGGCTATCTCAAAAGACAATACTTCCGATTCTTTATCAGATATCTTATCACTGCCTACTATTACCCTTAACTCTCTACCAGCCTGGATAGCATAAGTCTTTTCTACTCCTTTATAAGACATAGCTAAAGCCTCCAGGTCTCTTAACCTCTTAACATATTGCTCTGTCATTTCTCGTCTCGCTCCCGGGCGTGCTCCAGAAATAGCATCACATACCTGGATAATAGGAGAAAGCAAGTTTGTCATTTCTATTTCATCGTGGTGGGCACCAATAGCATTGCATATCTCAGGTTTTTCTTTGTACTTTTCAGCCAGTTTCATACCCAAAATTGCGTGCGGTAATTCCGGATCTTCATCAGGCACTTTACCTATATCATGCAATAATCCTGCACGTTTAGCCATTTTTGAATTAAGACCCATTTCGGATGCCATAGTAGCAGCCAGGTTTGCTACTTCTCTTGAGTGTTGTAATAAATTTTGTCCGTAAGAAGAACGGTATTTCATCTTACCTACTAATCGTATCAAGTCAGGATGCAGGTTATGCAAGCCCAGATCGATAACTGTTCTCTTACCTACTTCAGCAATTTCTTCTTCTATCTGGCGGCGGCATTTTTGAACTACTTCTTCAATACGAGCTGGGTGTATACGTCCGTCAGAAACCAATTGATGCAAGGACATTCTTGCTATTTCGCGCCTTACAGGATCAAAGCAGGATATGACTATTGCTTCTGGGGTATCATCTACAATAACTTCCACACCGGTTGCAGCTTCAAGGGCACGAATATTACGTCCTTCACGGCCAATGATACGGCCCTTCATTTCATCATTCTCAATATTAAATACGGTAATAGCATTTTCTACAGCCTGCTCTACTGCAACACGCTGTATACTTTGTATCACCACCTTCTTAGCTTCATTATTAGCGGTCAGTTTAGCCTCGTCTATAATCTCCTTAATATACATAGCAGCCTGTGACTTAGCATCCGACTTAAGCGATTCTATCAACTGTCCTTTTGCTTCTTCTGCTGATAATTCAGATATGGTTTCCAATTGCTTAACCTGCCTTTCATGAAGCTTAGAAACTTCCTCGTTTTTTTTGTCCAACGCCTGAAGTTGCAGATTCATAGTATTTCTAAGGTTCTCTACTTCCTTCTCCTTACGTTGTACTTGTTCTAGTTTTTGAGTAGTAGCCTGTTCCTTTTGTTTTACACGGCCTTCAGCAGAAGTAATATTACGGTTCTTCTCATTTACCTGTTGTTCATGTTCCGACTTAAGCTGCAGAAATCTTTCCTTAGCTTCCAGCATCTTCTTTTCCTTAATCGTATTGGCTTCTCTTTCGGCATCCTTAACGATACTTTTTGCCTTTTTCTGCATGTTACTGCGGATAATAAGCGAAGTAATAAGTATTCCAATACCTATACCAAGTAGCGCTGCTATAGCGCTTAGTAGGATGGTTTCCGGGGTGAAATTGAGGTTCATAGTCTTTTATTTAATGTTTTTTACAGGCATTTACCCGTAAATGAACCCCTAATGGAAAGTATACTTGCTAAGATATTTGTAACGCTGCCTCTATGGACTTAACCTTACTTTCTATCGTATCAATGGACTGTTGCTCTGTTTGTTCCTTCTCAAGGTGCTGAAAAGCAAGCTGTAACGCACACATTGCCAATAAATCTCGCGGGTCGCTTACAGCGTACGCGGCAGTATACTTCTTAATCTCCTCGTTAATAACGGAACCCGCCTTCAGCATATTTGCCTCAGTATCTGGGGTTACGTTAACCGGATATTCCCTGCCTGATATATTTATTTTTATTGTTGTTGCTTTCACTTTTTAACCTTGATCTTTAATTGAGCTACTTCCTGAACAATGCCATACATTGTTCTACTTCACTTAGGAGTTCGTCTATTTTCTTATTTATTAGCTGGTTTTTTTGTAAGTTATTTGTTTCCTTTTGATACTCAATAGATTTACTATCTTTCTCTACTTCTATTAACTGTCCTTCCAAAGCTTCTATTTTTTTTATAAGCTCCTGATTTTCAGCTTTTAATTTACTATTTGCACTATTTAGTTCGCTTTGCAAAGATAGAATTTTTTCAATTCCACTATATATATTGTCCAGGCGTTTTTCCAGTTCTTTCATAGCACTATAATGGCGGCAATAACAAATTTTAATCAAATATAAGGGAAACGCCGCAATATGAGGCTAATAACCCTATTTTTGTGGCCTTTCTTATTTTTGCACAGTTTAAAATATAGATATGAGATTAGCCCAGAGTTATAGGAAGAATGTGTTTTGCCTTGAAGGTGATTGGCAAAAAGATATGCGAGATAATTCGAGCGTTCGTGCCGCCCTTATATTCCTTCAGCAGAATTTGAATTTAAAGTACATATACAAGCAATGTGGTACGCGAGAAAATCTGGAGTATTACCTTTCGATGTGGAAACAAAAAAAGTATTCGGCCTATTCCATTTGTTACTTTGCCTTTCATGGTAAGCCTGAAAGTATAGAAGTAGGCAAAGAGTTGGTAACCTTAGCAGAGCTCGGAGACATGTTGCAAGATAGCTGCCAGGATAAAATAATACACTTTGGAAGCTGCCAAACACTTAATACAGACAGGAAGAATATTGAAAAGTTCCTTGAGCATACTGGGGCGCTATGCGTGTGCGGCTTTGAATCTGAAATAAATTTCATAGAAAGCTCGGCATTTGATCTTATGCTCATTGAAATGTTTCAGCAGTATAAAGACATTGCCATGCTGGATAAGAATCTCCGCAAAAATTATCGCAGCTTTGTAAAAAGACTTCAGTTTAAACTGATCTATCTTTAAATGCAGAAGAAAAGTAAAACGACAGATAAGAATTCCCCTCTAAAAATAGAGCCGACTCCCTCGCTCTTTGGTATATCATTTAAGGTAAAGTGCATTATTTTAATGGCTCTGGGCTTCTTGATCTACATAAACAGTGTTGGCAATGAATTTGCCCTCGATGATGGCATTGTCATTATAAAAAACGACTACGTTCAGGACGGCTTAAAGGGGATCGGGAAGATATTAAGCACAGATGCTTATGACAGCTACTACAAACACATGCATGCCAACCAGATGCTTGCCGGTGGTCGTTATCGCCCTCTTTCTATTGTTTGGTTTGCAATAGAGCACCAAATATTTGGTGAATCATGGCCTATAAGACACTTGTTTAGCGTACTCTTTTATGTACTCTGCATTTTCACTGTTTTCTATTTCTTGAGTAAGTATCTTTTTAAAAAATTGCCAGGTGGAGAAGATATGGCCTTTATTGCCACATTGCTTTTTACCATACACCCCATGCATACTGAAGTAGTTGCCAATGTAAAAAGCTTAGATGAAATATTCTCCCTCATTTGCATAATGTGCACATTCATATTTGCCTTAAAATATATCGATACAAAAAAAACATCGCATCAACTCTTGGGCTTGCTGTTTTTCTTACTTGCATTGCTTGCAAAAGAGTATGCGGTTATGCTTATATTCCTGCTTCCTCTGGTATTTTATGTAACCACAAATAAAACCGCAATGCAAGCCCTGTCAGCCACCTTGCCATACTATGTAATACTTGCCATTTATGCAGGGATGCGTATTGGCTCAGTGGGTATACCACACAATGTGCCCAGCGATGAAATACTGAACAATCCATACTTACTAGCCACTCATGGCCAAAAGATAGCGACTGAATTATTTGTACTAGGTAAATACTTATTTATGTTATTCATCCCCTACCCGCTTTCAAGCGATTATTCTTATGCACAGATACCATATCATAATCTGTTTGATCCGTCAGTACTACTCACCGTAATTATTTATGTAGGATTTGGAATATGGGGAATTAAGCTTGCAGCCAAGCGAAACATACTCGCTTTTGCCATATTCTTTTATCTTTTAAACATTGCTATGGTATCTAATTTTATTGTAGATATTGGCGCCACTATGGGCGAAAGGCTTGCCTTTCATTCTTCATTGGGTTTCGTAATATTAATAAGCTATAGCTTATTCTACCTGTTGCAAAAGATGTCTCTGGAAAAGAAAAAAAATATCCTCGTAGCCCTTATGGCAATATTGGTAGTATTATGCGGAGCAGAAGATATTCCACGGAATGCAGAATGGAAAAGTGACGTTACGCTTTTCATCAAAGATGTCGATACCTCACCTAATAGTGTAATGATCAACGGTAACGCCGGTGCCCGTTATGTTGATATGGCTGAGAAAACAAAGGATCCTGCAAAAGCAAATGATTACTTACGTAAGGCTATTACTTACCTTGCCAAGTCTATAAACATGCATAAGACTTATGTAAACAGCTATCTTAACCTGGGGGTTGCCTATTACAAACTTAATGAACCTGACAGTGCAAAAATGTGCTGGGATATTGCAAAGAAACTCTATCCCAATCATCCAAACCTGGCTGAATATTATCCTCTACTGGCTGAAGGTTTTATGAATAAGGGGCTGCTTATGAGCAGAGACAAGAATAACCTGATTATGGCCATTGCCGAAATGAAGAAAGGGTTACTATATGATCCTAAAGATGCTAACATTTGGTATAATATAGGAGGCGCCTATTTTACTATCGGGCAATATGATTCTGCCAGAGCAGCATGGACAAAAACATTGCAACTAAAGCCAAACTACAAGGATGCCCAACGCGGAATGAATGCTCTACCTAAATCTTCCAAATAAACCCGGGTACTTTATTATTCATGCGAAAGAAGAAAGAGACACCTGATACACTTAAGGCTATTGAGCCCTCGCTTATCTTGTTTCCATGGAGTTTTAATATAAAATGCTACATCTTACTCGTATTGGGTATTTTATTCTATGGTAATTCTATACTTAATAAATACGCACTTGATGATAGTATAGCTATCGAGCGAAATGATTATGTACAAAAGGGAATATCGGGAATAGGCAAAATATTGACCACAGACTCTTATGATAGCTTTTATCGCCAAATGGGTGCAGATTCAAAGGCACAATACTCAGGTGGGCGCTATCGCCCTTTATCTTTAGTTTCATTTGCTATTGAACAATCTCTTTTTGGTAATTCGCCTTTAATAAGACACCTGGTAAATATCCTGGCATACCTATGCTGTATATTGGTTGTATTCTATTTTCTTAATGAGTACCTGCTCAAAAAGCTTCCTAACGCAGGTGATGTAGCGTTCCTTTCTATGCTCTTATTCACCATACACCCCATACATACCGAAGTAGTAGCCAACATAAAAAGCCTGGACGAAATTCTTTCTCTCACACTCATAACTTCAACTTTCATTTTTAGTCTCAGGTATATAGCAGATAAAAAAATGGGCGACCTTATCATTGCACTGGGTTGCTTCTTTCTATCGCTATTGGCAAAGGAATATGCCATTACACTAATAGTGCTTTTGCCATTGCTCTTTTACCTGGTTGGGGATAAAAAGCCAATTGAGGCGATAAAAAACAGCATCCCCTTTTATGGAATTGTGGCTATATACCTTGGTATGCGTATCAATGCAGTGGGCATACCACATACCTTACCCGCTAATGATCCTTTGGTTGATCCATTTCTTTTCGCAACACATACCCAGAAGATTGCAACGGAATGGTGGGCTCTCGGGCACTATATTGAAATGCTTTTCTTCCCATATCCGCTTTCTTGCGATTATTCTTTTTCTGCAATACCATATCATAACTTTTCTCAGCCCTCGGTATGGTTTGGAATAGTTTTATTTATCTCTGTAATCATATGGGCGACTATAGAATTCTTTAAGAAAAGCACCATAGCTTTTGTATTGCTTTTCTTTTTGGCATACATCGCACTTATTTCCAATTTTGTATTGGACCTAGGGGCTATACTGGGCGAACGCTTACTTTTTCATTCCTCACTGGCTTTTGTGATTATACTCTCCTATTACATTTTACGCTTTACACAAAAGATATCCCTAAAAACAAAGCAAATTTTTATCATGGCGGGCCTGGGAATTATTACAATCTTTTCCTTTGTTGAAACAGTACAGAGAAATGCACAATGGAAAGATGACGATTCTTTATTTATTCATGATGTTAATGTATCTACAAATAGTGCTTTATTGAACAACGATGCAGGCTGGTGCTATCTTGGGATATCAGAGTCTCCAAAC